>Ga0256405_10005329_pt1 | contig 22458 bp, 21 predicted proteins | sample RumenRJG_02DNA_FD_189096 | JGI IMG/M metagenome (GOLD analysis project Ga0256405, IMG submission 189096) | Bovine rumen microbial communities from Lethbridge, Alberta, Canada - RJG_02 | ecosystem: Host-associated > Mammals > Digestive system > Stomach > Rumen | place: Canada: Alberta... | reverse complement strand
ATTTTCATGCTGTTCAGTTTTATAAATTTAATTATTTATAAATTATTTATTTTTTAAATTTTTTTTATAATTTTATATAATTATTTATATTTTTTATATTTTTCTATTTAATTAATTATTAATTATCTAAAATTATTAAACAAAAGTTTGTGTGAGAATATAACAAATTTTAATTTATAGTTTTATTATAAATTCTATAATTTTAATTATGAGAACAAGAATTATTAACAAAATTAAATCGAAAATGAAATTGTATTTGGATGAAAATCAATTGATAATATTGGATGAAACATTAAGGAATATTTTTAAAGACTATGATATTATCAAAAGTGAAAGTGAATTCACAATGAAGGAATCTAAAGAAAATTCCATTTTACTAATGAATTTTCTAGCATCTAAACATGTGGAAGGGTGTTCTGAGAGGACTATTACTTATTATCACACCACTATTGCTAAGATGTTAAATCAATTAAATAAAAAAATTGAATTCATCACTACTGATGATTTAAGAAGGTACCTTGCAGATTATAGAAAAATGAATGGTGCTTCAAAAGCAACTGTAGATAACGTTCGTAGAGTTCTTTCAAGCTTTTTCAGTTGGCTTGAGGATGAAGATTACGTCTTAAAAAACCCTGTTAGAAGAATTCATAAAATCAAAACTAAGAAGGTTGTAAAAGAAGTTCTTTCAGATGAAAACTTTGAAATTTTAAGGGATAATTGTGATAATCTTAGAGATTTAGCAATGATTGAACTTTTAGCTTCGACTGGTATACGTGTGGGTGAACTTGTCAACTTAAATATTGATGATGTTTTATTTAATGAAAGAGAATGTGTAGTATTGGGTAAAGGTGACTCTGAACGTATCGTTTATTTTGATGCAAAAACAAAAATTCACCTACAAAAATATTTGGAGTCAAGAAAAGATTCAAATCCTGCATTATTCGTGTCATTTAAAAAACCATATAATCGTCTTGGAATCAATGGTGTAGAGCGAAGAATAAGGGAACTGGGTCATGATGCTAATATAAAAAAAGTTCATCCTCATAAGTTCAGAAGAACAATGGCTACAAATGCAATTGATAAGGGAATGCCAATAGAACAAGTGCAGAAGCTTCTTGGCCATGTTCAGATTGACACGACCATGCAATATGCTATGGTAAATCAGAGCAATGTAAAAATAGCTCATAGAAAATTTATTGGGTAAGGATTTAGGTAATTCATGAATTACTTTCTCCTTTTTATATTCTCCTTTCTAATATGTTAGTATGAAAAGCATATTTGATAACACTAAATTTGGAAACTTGTCAGTTTCCAGTCGTATTCTTAGAAATGGATTGTGGGAATCTCAAAATGATTCTTCAAAAGGTTTGACCCAGGAAATCTATGATCGCTATGAAAAATTGGCTAAAAACAATGTAGGAGTGATAACTACTGAGCTTATTTCAATGTATACTCACGACCGTTTCAGCGATTACACACATTACATCAACTCTCCCACTTTCATCAGGGACTTTAAGGAAGTTACTGACATTGCACATGAGCATCACACACCAATTCTTGCTCAAATAGGTTTTGTCAATTGCAATGTCAATGGAAAGCAGATGATGGAGGTCAATGACTTGACCATTGAGGATATAAGAACAATTCAGGCGGATTATGTTATGGCCGCTAAAAAAATCATGTTCGCAGGCTTTGATGGTGTGGAATTGTGCATAGGCAATAATTTTTACCTGTCAAGGGTTATGGATCCATTTGAAAATACTAGGGATGACAATTACGGTGGAAACACTTACAATCGTGTTAGGATGGTTTTGGAAATTATCCATTTGATAAAAAAGACCACTGATTTGCACATTCACTGTAAGGTTAACCTATACCAGGATGAGGATGACTCATTGGATATCTGCAAAATCTTAGCCGAAAACGGCGCTGACAGCCTTCAGATTACAAAGTTCCTTTCACCTCAGTACTTTAGAAAAGGCCAATCCAATCAGAACATGCTTGTTGATTTTGCAGACCGTGTGGCAGGTAGTGTCGACATTCCGGTTGTATTGGGAGGAGGCCAGTCCAGCCAAGACAGAATCAATGAATTGCTTAACAGCACCAGCATTGATTTCATTTCTATGCAAAGGCCTTTTGTTAAAAATCCTGCTTTTTTAAGTGAGTGGAAAGCAAATCCTCATGCAAAATCCGAGTGCAAGACCTGCAATAATTGCTACTGGAAAAAGGAAAGTGTCTGTCTTATTGAATCAAACAATATTTAACCTATTAAAATCAATATTTGTGTATGAAAAAGATATTGTACCTGACCGACCTGTACTATCAGGCTAAGGGCAGAAACTATTTTGAAGAGGATCTATACATTACCGAAAGGATGAAGGATTATTTTGATGTGGTGTTGTGCCATCCGAAAAATTCCCATAGCTTTGAAAGTGATGTTGATTTGGTGGTGTTTAGAAATACGGGTCCGGTAAGCGGATTTAGGGAGGTTTATGATGATTTTGTTGATAGAATCAGAACTAACGGCATCAGGACCTTCAATGAGTTCACAGGCAAGGCTGACATGTGCGGCAAGCAATATCTTTTGGGCTTGACTTTGGATAATTTCCCTGTCATTCCCACTGTCAATTCAATTGACGATTTGGATTTGCTTTTTGAGACTGAAAACTATGTTGTCAAGCCAATTGACGGTGCAGATTCAATAGGTTTGGAATTTTTAACAAAAGATGAGCTATTGAAAAGAGACTTGAAAGATGCCTTGATTCAGCCTGCAATTGATTTTGAGTATGAGGTTTCATTCTATTTTGTCAATGACGAATTGGAATATGCGATGTATGCTCCGGATAAATCCAGGCGTTGGGATCTTGAAAAGTATGATTTTACCAGTGATGATGAGGATTTTGCAAGAAAGTTCATTGATTGGAACGACATCACTCGTGGGATTCAGCGTGTCGATGCATGCAGGACCTCTGAGGGGGAATTGCTTTTGGTTGAGCTTGAAGACTTAAATCCATATCTTTCCATTCTTGATTTGGACTCACAGACTAGGGACAAATTCATCGATGATTTGATTTTGGCATTGAATGAATAATTTTTTTTAAACTATAAATATAACAATTGTTAATATTTATTATTGAGAGTGATAAAATGGATTTCATAAGACAAACTGAAGTGATACAGTGGAAAGATGGAGAGTATAGGACAATCAAGGAAAACAGTGTGGATGATGAATATACATATCTTTTTATTGATTACTTGCCTCCAAGGAAATTCTCCACATATCCAAAGGATTTGGAGGACTTTGCAATAGGGTACTGTCTAGGTGAAGGATTGATTAAGGATTACTCAGACATCGAGTCAATAAACCTCGACGGGACAAATGTCCTCGTTACAACAAAACTCTCACATGATCCTGAGGAGGACATGGAACAGGATGGAATCGTGCAGGAGAGAAAAGGAAACTGCGAACATGCATGTGTGTGCAGGCTGTTGGAATATCAGGGAGTAAACTCAGACAATGCTGGTGGAATAAGGTCTGAGCTTAAAACAATCGAAAAGAACACTTCCAATTTAAAGATAAATGCAACACAAATCATAAAGGACATCAAACACTTGACTGATGAGGCAAAAATCTGGCAGAAGACCGCAGGGGTTCATGTGGCACAATTGAAATACAAAGACAAAATCATCATTCGTGAAGACGTAAGCCGTCACGTGGCGGTTGATAAGGTGATCGGTGCCGCTTCAAGGGAAGGCTATGATTTCAGCAACTGCTATATTTCATACAGTGGACGAATGCCTGCAGACATGCTGATTAAGGTGATACGTGTAGGTGTGCCGATAATCATTTCAAATGCAGCTCCTGCATCATCAGGAATTGATGTGGCTAGAGCAGGTAATATCACTATGGTTGGTTTTGTAAGGGATAATAGATTTACTGTTTACACTGCCCCTGAAAGGGTAAATTTAGAAAAATAACTCATATTTTATTTTTCACTTTTTAATTTTTTCATTTTTGCACATTTTCATACAGTCGCACTTCAAAACATTATAAGTAATAATTTATTTAAAATATGTATTAATCAAATGAGGAGTGTGATGTCATGTCGCATCAAAACATTGATAAGTTTTTCAAAGTTTCGGCAATACTGTTTGGTCAGCTGTTTGTTGATGCATTTGGATTAGAATATAATATAATTAGGTTGTACCGGAATGAATTGAATAATTTTGATGGAACTAACTTATTTACAGATTTGGTTTTTGAAACTCGTGAAGGAATTCTTTTGAATTTTGAATTTCAAGACGTGAAAATTAATAAAAATCATTTGAAGAAATATATGGAATATAAGGTGAAATTGCAATGTCAGTCTGGAAAACCTGTCGTAACTGTTGTAATTTGCACTTATCATCTCAAATCAGAAGTTTATATCTATAATGAGACTGAAACTTCAATTTTAAAGCCGATAATTCATTATCTATCTGATTATTATGATGAAGTAAAATATATAAGTCTTAAAAACAAAATAAGCAATCATGTAAGATTGTCTTATAGAGAAATACAATATTTGGTTTTATTGCCATTCATGGTTCCAAAAAAATCAAGACAAGGAAGAATAAAAGAGGTTTGTACTTTGATTGAAGATATTAAAAGATATAATCTGTTCAGTGATGATGAAATGTATTTACCTTTAATTTTAGCCATAAAGCAATATGTTTCTGATGAAAAAGAAAGAAATCAATTAATTGAGGTGTTGACTATGGATATGCCTGCGGATGAAATATATGAAAAGGTTATGAATAGTGGAATTTATGAGCACGGCTTGGAGCAAGGTTTAGAACAAGGTCTGGAGCAAGGTGAAGAAAATGGGAAATTCAGTATGGCTCTAAGGATTAAAAAATGTTTAGGTATTGAGGAAGCTATTCGGATAAGTGGTTTTTCAAGAGAAGAACTTGAAAATGAAATGTTAAAATAGATAATTAAAGTTCATCCAAACTGAATGAACTTAAATCAAGCAAGTCAAAGGTTAGTATTTTTGGAGCAACGGTTACCTTGCCGACTCCAGTTATTATTTTATAGGCTTCAAATGCCTCTAGACAACCTATTAAATTAGGTGTTGGTCCAATCACTGGTGGAACGCCTGAAGTTACATTTTTTAAAGAATCAATCACATCATCATTCAATTCCTTTCCAACTGATGGGAGGTTAAACATTTCTTCATATGTCTTGTCGCTGTTTGGAAGAAATACTGTGATTTGCCCCATGGTTCCATGAATTGCACCATGGATATAAGGGATTCCTTTTTCTTTAGCTGTTCTTGATACGATGACTCTTGTTAGGACATTGTCAAGAGCATCTATTACGATATCAGAGTCGCCAATCACTTTTTCAATATTGTTTCCATCAACATGCTCATTGAAAACAGTGGTTTTGACATAGGGGTTTATCAGTCTCACCTTTTCAGCGGCCACTGAACTTTTATCAAGTCCCAAATCCTGAATTGATGCCAAGGTTTGACGGTTTAGATTTGACAGGTCAAATGCATCCTTGTCAACAAGGACAAGCTCGCCAATTCCCATTCTTGCAAGCATTTCAATGGTTTCGCCGCCTATTCCTCCGCAGCCGATGACTGTGATTTTTGCATCTTTAAACCTTTGCTGTTCGCTTCTTGTTACTATACTCATTTGACGGGAAGCTATTTCCCAGTATCCGTCCCCGATATATCTTGTTGGCATTAAACATTTCTCCTTATTTTTGGTAGTATTTCCATGAATGCATCCAGTGCATCCTCATAGCTTTCAAGGTCATGGCCTTCAATCAATCCATTTTCATTAATTGTGATGTTTTCAAGTTCGATTTTATCATCGAACCCGCTTAGGTTCAATTCTTTTTCAGTATTTTCGATGTTTATTGTGAATGGCAATTGATAGCTGAACGAAGAGTCTTTATAATCAATGCTGAGGAATTCGTCATCGTCAAGGGGAGTTAAATTTAGGGTTATTTTTTTAAAGCCTTGTCTTTTCAATTCATCATTGATTTGATCATATTTGTTGTTTTTTAATATTTCATCTAAATCATCCACTTCAACAAGAGCGCATTCTCCGTTGTTTCTGACTTTAACAATTTCACAGTTAGTGTTTGCCAAGACATAATCCTCGCATTTTCCTATTCTTGTGATTTCCTCTTGTGTAATTGGCGTATTTGTGGGAATTCTTGTTGCAAGACAAGTGGTTGATTTAAAATAAGGGATGTTATTTTTATTTAAATATTCATGAATTTCCCTGGAAGTCAGTTTAGCATCAATGAATGGGGTTTTGAATCCCTTTTCATATGTAACTAGTATTCCTGGCCTATCAATTACCAAATCACTGATATTGTTTCCGTCGCAAATAAAGTCAAAATCGTTTTGGTGAGCTAATTGCTCTATCTGTGAATACATAAGATTCCTGCAAGTGAAACATCTTTTTGAGTCATTTGAAAGGAAGTATTCGTCTTCATAGAAGTTAATGTCGATTACTTGATGTTTTATTCCAAAAAGGGAGGTAACTTTTCTGGTGTTTTCAACAAATCCTTTAGGCAATATGTGATTATTTATTGTTATTGCTAATGTGTCTTTTGCCACCTGTGAAGAGAGGTATGCAATCAGTGTTGAATCTGCACCCCCGGAAAATCCAATCGCTACCTTTTTGCCTTTTAGGATATTTTTGACGATATCAATTTTCTCTTCTAAATTCATGTTTATCCCTTGAATTTTAAAAGCCATCGATGATGACTTTGAATAATGAGTTTATATATGTTTTAAGGAGTTAATATTCAAACTCATTATTTATTTTTAATTTTCTTTATATTTTAGATTTTGGAGTTAATAAAACAATTTTTGCATCTGTTTTATTAATTACAATTTTTCATCCCGAGCTAGGAAAATATAACAATAGTTATTTTTTCCATAAATAGAAATAGTGCAATTAAGTATATAAATCTTTTGTAAAGATTATCTGATAATTTTAAAATTATTTTTAGTTAAAATTAAACAACTTTTAATTTTTAATGTATATTCTTGGGGAGTTATAGAAAAATTTAAATTAAATAAAAATTATATAACAATTGTTAATATATTTGAACTTTGGAGTTGTGACTTAAATGAAATTCAGATTAAAATTCAAACAAATCGATGAAGAAAGACCTCTAGAAGAAAGCTATACAATACAAAACCTGCTGGATGACCTTGAATTGTCTGCACAAACTGTTGTTGCAAAGCAAAACGGTGATTTGACAATAGAGGAAAGTGTAATTAACGACGGTGATGAAATACAATTGGTGCAGATAATATACGGAGGATAGTAGTTATTTTCTTGCAATAACTACCAGAATATAATCATTTTCCTTCACATGGCTTTCAACACTGCTGAATCCTGCATCAAGCAGATACTCTTTCAATTCCGGTGCAGTATAGACATGCATTCCCTCAACAGTGCTTAACCATAACTCGTCATCAGGATGATTGCCATCAGTTCCCTGAGCAATCAGGAACTGTCCGTTTGGTTTAATTATCCTTGAGACTTCCTTAAATGTTTCCCTGATATCTGGCCAGAAATAGATGGTTTCAAAAGCGGAAACCAAATCATAACTCTCGTTTTCAATTGGCATGTTGCTAACGTCTGCCTGAATTATCTCACATCTTCCGCTATCGACTGCATTTTGATTTTGTTTAGTTGACGCTTCAACGGATACTTCTGAATAGTCAAGGCCATCAACGTTTCCTGAAGTCCGTTTGAGAAACTTTTCAATGTTCACTCCGCCCCCACAGCCAATGTCAAGGATGTTATCTAAATCACCAACATTGACAAGGCTAAATGCAAATTCGGAAATCTCCTTGTGATTGACGTTCATGTTTTCTATTGTCTCAAAGCCTTCATCGCCATGGGGCCTTCTGCATTGTGTTATCTTTTCGGCTACCATAATCCAAACCTTTAATTATTTTTCAAATATATTTAATATTGGTGATAAAATGGATAATAAAATTATCGCAATTATAATAGCAATCATTGTTATTGCCGTTGGCGCATACCTTGTTTTAGGTTCAGGAGGCCAAGAGGTAACAATCGGTTACTTGCCATCTGACCATGATGCAGCATTGTTTGTTGCTGATGCACAAGGGCAATACAAAGCAAATGGAATAAACACCAAACTAGTCCAGTTCAACAATGGTGGTGACTTGATGACTGCCATGGCCAGTGGTGATGTCGATGTTGGTTATGTTGGAATCACACCGGTTTTATCTTCAATTGCAAAAGGAGTTCCTGTTAAGGTAATTTCCGCTGCTCAAACCGAAGGTTCAGGTATTGTAGTTGCAAAAGACTCTGGAATCAATTCCGTATCAGATCTTTCAGGCAAAAAAATAGCAACCCCTGGTGAAGCATCTATTCAGCACATGCTTCTGACTTACTATCTGGAGCAAAACGGAATGTCAATCAGTGACTTGAAGGTATCTGCAATGAAGGTTCCTTCCATGAATGATGCTTTAAAAACCGGAAAAATCGATGGTATGATTACCTTTGAGCCATATGTGTCAATAGCTGAGAAAAACGGCGCTAAGGTATTGGCAGGTTCCCAGGACATTTTGCCGGACCATCCATGTTGTGTGGTTGTTGCATCTGACAAGTTTATTGAAACCCATCCTAATGAAACTCAAACAATATTGAAAATCCATGAAAACGCAACCGATTTCATCAACAATAACACTGATGAGGCAGCAGGTATGCTTCCAAGTGACATTGTAAGTGATGTTGAGGTTGAAAAAATTTCAATGTCCAGTTTCCCGTTCATTTCAGGTTTGGATGATAGTTACAAGCAGGATGTAATGGACTTCATGGATCTGGAAGTTGATTTGGGTATTTTGAAAAAGCCTATTGCTGAAAACGATATTTTTTGGGAAGGCAGTTAATTAACTCCTCCCATACTTTTTTTACTGAAAACTTTTAAATACTATAACTTATTAATATAACATATGTTATTGCAATATAACAATTGTGATAAAACCAATTACAGGAGGAACAATTAATGTGTGAAATATTTTGTTTTAATTCAAATACGCCAAAACAAGTAAATGAATGCCTTGAATGCTTTTATAATCACTCTGATGAACATCCGCATGGATGGGGATTGGCAACAATGCAATCCGATGAATTTGTTATTACTAAAGAACCTGTAAAAGCAACATGCAGTCAAAACTTAAAAAACATATTATCGAATCCTGTTGTTGGAAAAAACGTATTCGCTCACATCAGGCTAGCTACGGTAGGTGAAATCATATCTCCCAATTGCCACCCATTTATCGAAGCTGACGATAATAATCGATCATGGATGTTGATACATAACGGAACCATTTTTGACTTCCCGGAACTTGATAAATATAGGGATAAGGAAAATGGCGACACTGATTCTGAGCGAATACTTCTATATATAATCGATAGGGTAAATGAGTTTGAAAAGGAAAAGAATGCACCTTCAACAATTAAGGAACGTTTTAACCTGCTTTCAGAAATTGTAGAAGGCCTCTCAAAAAACAATAAGCTTAATATAATGATTTATGATGGGGACTTGACCTACATTCACTCCAACATGAAAGACTCACTATACTACCTTAAAAATGATGAGGGATTTTTGGTTGCATCAACCCCATTGAATGACGATGAAGACTGGAAATCCGTTGAGTTAAATAAGTTATTCGGCTTGATTGACGGTAACATTATTTTTGAAAGTGAAGAGCATCAAAATGAATTCATATTTACAGAATTTCATGAAAAGGCAATTGAAGAATTTTTAAAAACAGTAAATCCGGATGATAATAATGATTAGCTACTCACAAATAAAAAATAGATTGTATGATGAATTTATAAAGCCAACAAATCAGATAAAAAACTTCATTGGCATTGAAATTGAAATTCCAATAGTTAATCTTGACAAAAAGGCTGTGGATTTTGATGTTGTCCATAAAATCACAGATGAATTTAAAAATCATTATTCTGATTTTAAGGAGGATGGAATTGATTATGAAGGCAATGTGTTTTCATTAAAAAATCCAAAAACAGATGATATTGTCTGTTATGACTGTTCATACAATAATATCGAATTTGCAATGGGAAAGGAAAAAGACCTGTTTGCAATAAATGAAAGATTCACAGATTATTACCTATTTACAAAAGAGCTGTTTGAGCAGTACAATCATACTTTAACTGGAATGGGGATTAATCCGTATCGCAAATATAATGTCAATGAGCCAATTCCCTCCGAAAGATACCTGATGCTTTATCATCATTTGAAATCCTATAAAAATTACAAGGATATTCCGATGCATTTTCATAAATACCCAGAGTATGGAATGTTTTCTTCAGCATCCCAAGTGCAGTTGGATGTCCACAAGGACAATCTGGTAAAGACAATCAATGTTTTCTCAAAAATAGAACCCATTAAGGCATTGCTTTTTTCAAATTCAGTATTGTTCGGTGAAAATGATAATTTCACCTGCTTTAGAGATCCATTGTGGGAGTATTCCACTCATGGGGTGAATCCTCATAATATTGGCGGATATGATGTTGATTTTAAAGATATTGATGATTTGCAGGCGTATCTTGAATCATTAAACATTTATTGCGTGATGCGCGATGGCGCTTATATCAATTTCCCGTCAATGAACTTGCTTGAGTATTTTTCAAGGGATTATGTTCGCGGAGAAATCTACTGCAGGGGACAGTATCGCCAAATTGACATTAAGCCATGTGTAAGCGATATTAAATATTTGAGGCCATTCAAATTTATTAATTTAACCTTTAGGGGAACTGTTGAGTTCAGAAGCATTTGCACTCAACCTATTGGGGATTCAATGTGTGTGGCTGCATTCCACTTGGGCCTTAAGGATAAGTTGGATGAGTTAAATGAATTAATTGAAAATGATCATGTAATTTACCATAAGGGCTACACCACATCCGAACTGAGAAAAATCATGATTCAAAAGGAAATCCCTCAATTTTTCAATGAATCCGACATTTGCAGATTATCTACAGACATTGTAGATTTGGCCGCAGATGGTCTTGAGGAGAGAGGAATTGGTGAGGAGGTTTTCTTGAATCCATTATACGAACGTATTAAAAATCACACCAATCCCGGTAAAGAGTTAATCAAATCAATTAAAAACGGAATAAAAATTGAAAAGATTATTGATGATTACGGAAAGGTAGATATTATTATATAATGCAGCATAACAAAGTTATTACTAATGGGGGATGCAGATGAATTTTAAAAATTTGCCTAAGATACCTACAAATGAAATTCTGGCTGGTTCATTTGGGATTGAATGGGAGAGTTTGCGTGCTAAACATGATGGAACGTTATCTCTGACACCTCATCCAGAGATATTTGGAGATAAATTAACCAATCCCGTTGTTACAACTGATTTTTCTGAAAGCCAGATTGAAATAATCACTCCCACATTCAATACGATTGATCAGGCATTTGATGCCTTTTCTTTAATATCAGATTTGGTTAATGCCTCATTGCCTGATGATGAATTCTTGTGGTTTCAGTCAATTCCATGTATATTGCCATATAAGGACAAGATACCTATTGCGCAATATTCTGAAGCTGGCGAAGACTCACAAAGGTACCGGGAAGATTTGGCCAAAAAATATGGTGTCAAAAAGCAGATGATATCAGGAGTTCATTTTAACTTCTCATTCACTGACGATTTTTTAGAAAAGCTATACTCTCTTGAAAACTCGGACATTAGCTTTAAAGAGTTTAAAAATGAGGTTTACTTAAAGATTACCAGAAACTACATCCGGTACTGCTGGCTGATTATTTATTTGACCGGATGTTCAGTGGGGTCTCATAATACTTTTTCCAAGCAGTGTATCCGTTTAATGGATGCAGAAGATGGTTATGGAGGATTTTATTCTACTAAAGGACCTTCATTTAGAAATTCATCATGTGGATATAAAAATTTGGTTAATCTATATCCTTCATATGATTCCGTTGAGGAATTTACTCATGATGTTAACAGTTTCATTGAAAAGGGAGATTTATCTGAAGCCAAGGAATTGTACACTCAAATCCGTTTAAAACCAAAAAATCCCAAGGACTTGTTGAATTCCCTTAATGAGGATGGAATCGAGTATATTGAAATTCGCACACTGGATATCAATCCATTTTATAAATGCGGTCTTGTAATGCACGACATGAAGTTCCTGCAGTTATTCTTGATTTACATGCTTGTCAAAACCGAATCGGATTATCCTCTCTGGCAGGAAGAAGCCAAGATTAATGAGGAAAATGTTGCTGAGAAGGCTTATGTTGATTCGATGAGGTTGCTTAAGGATGGAAAGGAAGTTACCCTCAAGTCATGGGCAAGTGACATCATCAATGAGATGTTTGGAATGTGTGAAGTTTTGGGCATTGAGGAAGGTCAAACTTTAAATCTTATGCTTAATCGTGTTGCAAATCCTGATTTGACTTATGGAAAAAGATTAGTCGAGTTAATTAAGCAGGACGGATTTATTGACACTCATGTGAAATTGTCCAGAAATAATAAGCAAACAAGCATTAATAATTTGAATAATTCCAGTTTCACAAGTCGCAATGAGTTTCAGGAATTTGTTAATATTGCATTAGTTGGAAAATAATTTTCATGTCAAAATTTGTCAAATAATAACTGTTTTAATTTGATTAGAATAGTTTATATTCTTTTATAAAATTACTGTGTGAAAATAATTTAGTTTACAAAACTTTTAAATATTATCTTAAATAATTTATAAATTAGGGATTCAAATATAACAATTGTTAAGAAGGAATGTATTTATAATATACATTTAAAATTAATAATTGTAAATTAATTTAAATTAAATTACGGTGAAAAAATGAATAAGAAAATTACATTTGTTTTAGTGTTAGCACTTGCAGCATTCCTTGTTATGGGATCAGCTAGTGCAGGACTCTTCGACTTTTTAGGAGGAGACTCCGGAAACACTGTAAAAATAGGTTATTTGCCTTCCGACCACGATGCTGCATTATTTGTAGCAGATGCTCAAGGTTTATACAAAGATAAAGGAATTAACACCGAACTTGTTCAATTTAACAACGGTGGAGATTTAATGACTGCTATGGCTAGTGGTGATGTAGATGTAGGTTATGTGGGAATTTCTCCAGTATTGTCATCTGTTTCCGCTGGCGTTCCTGTAAAAATTATTTCAGCTGCTCAAACTGAAGGTAGTGGAATAATCGTAAACGATGCGTCAAATATTCAAAGTGCACAAGACTTAAAAGGAAAAACCATTGCAACCCCTGGTGATGCATCAATTCAACATGTATTGCTTTCATTATACTTAAGGGATAATGGAATGTCCTTAGATGATATCAATGAATCTGCAATGAAAGTGCCATCAATCAACGATGCATTAAAAACAGGTAATCTTCCTGCAGCTATAACTTTCCAACCTTATGTAAGTTTAGGTGAAACCGACGATGCAATCCATGAATTGGCCGATTCATCTGAAATCATGTCAGGCCACCCATGCTGTGTTGTTGTAGCATCAGAAGACTTCCTTAAAAACCATAATGACACTGCAAAAGATATTATTGCAATTCATGAAAATGCAACCAACTTCATCAACGACAATATTGAAGCAGGCAAAACAGCTGATGTTGTAAAATTATTACCTGAAGATATAGTCGCTGACCCAACCGCAGAAGCTAAATCATTAGAAAGTTTCCCATTCATCTCAGGTTTAGATGATGCTTACAAAACTAATGTGGACGCTTTCCAAGGTTTGGAAGTTGAGCTTGGAATCTTAAATGAAACCATACCACAAAGTGACTTATATTGGGAAGCATAGTTAAATAACTATGCTTTAATTTTCTTTTTTTGAATCTGTAAAATTTTATATGCAATTTTTTTAAAATCAGTACTTTTCGTATTCTGCTTTTAGTCGAGCCATGGCCTTTTGTGTCTTCTCATCAGAGACCTTATTTATGACACGTTGGTTTTCAATCAGTCTGTCCATATATTCTTTTCTTTTAGCATCGTCAACGATTTTATATCTGGAAAAGTTGACAAGACCTTCAATTAATCCGGATAGTCCTCTATTGAATGCTTGAGTGTTTTTATCGTTAATGACAAATTCCCGGATTTTTCCGGTTATGAAAAATATGTTTTTATCTCCCTTGATTGGAAAGTCATCAGGTGTTTTTTTCTCAATGTCTTCAACATCCACAATAATGTAAGCGGGACTATTTTTAATGATGGCAATGTCCTTGTCATCGGTATAATATTCATCGCCTAAGCAATCTAGTGTGGCGTAGGTAAAAACCAATGGGTCTTGTGTAATGTTAACTACATATTCATTAGTATTTTGTATATTTTTTAATGTTTTTGATCCTTCAAAGATTCTGCAGAATACCTTGTCATCGCCGAGGTACTTAAATGCAAAGGCGCCTGCATTCTTCACTCCATCCCTATTAATTGTTGTTGTAATGCATTCATATTGAATGTCCTTTTCAATTCCAACTTTACTTAAATCATAACTCATTCCATCATCTCGTTTTTAGGAAAAGCCTCTGCAATCTTGTTTAGATTATTGAATATTCTTAACAATGCATTAACACTTTCATCCAGTTCACTATTTTCAATGCTCCCCAATGCATCAATGAATTGTGGAAATGCCTGTTTTCCATTCTCAAAAAACATATAGTATTCATTAAGATTGACTTCGTCTTGATTTAAATCATTGACAATGTCATGGTATAGTTTATTTAAATCGTTATAGCTGTCTTCAAGCATATTCCTGATGCTATCAGTTGACTCGTCATTTTCCAATTTTTTAAAAGCGGAATTCAATCTTATTATAGAAAGAGTGTAAGTTTCTAAATCAATTTCACCATCCATAAAATCACCTTTGATGGTTTTTAAAATAAAAAAAGAGTAAAAAATTTCTCAAAAGAGAAATTATAATTTGATTTTAATATCGAGAGCAGATGAACCTTCTTCATAAACGAAGATTGGGTTGATATCCAACTCTGAAATTTCCGGGAAGTCTAAAGTTAATCTGGCTACTCTTTTAATAGCTTCCTTAACTTCTTCAACATCGCAAGGTGCTTCTCCACGGTATCCTTCAAGTAGTTTGGATACTTTTGTGGATGCAATTTGTTCTTCGATTTCTTCTGAACTCATACCTTTAGCGAGGTTGAATGACACGTCCTCAATAAGGTTAACATAGATTCCACCCATACCGAATGCAATCATTGGACCGAATTGTTTATCACGAATCATACCGACAATTACTTCTTCACCGGAATCCATCATTTTTTGGACTTCCACACCATCAGGGACGATGTCAGGGTGAGCAGCTTTAGCATTTGCAATAATTTCATCATAGGTTGCTTTTGCTTCTTCAGCACTGCTGATTCCCACTTTTACACCACCGATATCTGATTTGTGCAAGATTTTATCGGAAGCGATTTTAAGCACAACAGGGAATTCCATTTCTTCAGCAAGTTCTGCTGCTTCTTCAGCACTGGTTGATAATTTGATTGGTGCTGCAGAAATTCCATAAGCTTCAGCAACTGCATATGCTTCACTACCAAGTAATGTGTCTCTGCCGTCTGCTTTAACTTTATCAAAGATTGCTTGTACTGCATCTTTGTCAACGTCATCGATTTTTTCAATCACGTCATCGTAATTTTTATCTTCAAGTCCTGCAAATTTAACCATTGCTTCAAGCGCTTTTACAGCAGTTTCAGGGAATACGTATGTTGGCACACCATTTTCTCTTAAAGCGTCGTTAGCTGCTTCAAATGATGGTCCTCCCATGTTAACTACAATGACAGGTTTGTCGAATTTCTTTTTCTCTTCTATGATTGCTTCAGCAATTCCATCAGGGTCAGCTGATGCGGTAGGACAAACCATAACAATTAAACTGTCAACATCATCATAACCTAATACCAGTTCTAATGATTCTTTGTATCTGATTACCGGTGCATCTCCCAATACATCAATAGGGTTTTTAGCACTTCCTTCATCGGTAACGCATTCTTTTAATTTTGCAGTGGTTTCTTCATCAAATTGAACAAGTTCCAATCCTGCTTTTTCCATTGCATCAACGGTAAGTACTCCTCCACCACCTGCATTGGTAATGATAGCTACTTTATCTCCTTTTGGAAGTGGTGCTTTTGAGAATGCTAAACCTAAGTCGAATAATTCTGCCATGGTTTCTACACGCATGATTCCGGATTGATGGAATGCTGTATCAAATGCAAGGTCACTTCCTGCTAACGCTCCAGTGTGTGAGGATGCAGCTGCTGCTCCTGCGGAACTTGAACCGGATTTGAGTACAATGATTGGTTTTTTATGAGCGGTTTCTCTCATTGTTCTTACGAAGTCATCGTCATCAGAAATGGATTCAAGATAACAGATGATTACATTGGTTTCGTCATCTTCAGCCAAGTATTGTAACAATTCGATTTCAGTTACTCCCGCTTTGTTTCCTAAACTGATAACCTTACTGAATCCAATTCCGGAGGTTACACTCCAGTCGATGATAGCCACCATCATTGCTCCACTTTGGGAGATGAATGCCATGTTTCCTGTTGGAGGCATCATTTGTGAAAATGATCCGTTTAATGGAGTGTGTGAATCGGTAATTCCTAAACTGTTTGGTCCGATAATGTTTATGCCATACTCTTCACCAAGGGCAGTTAATTCTGCTTCAAGTTTAGCTCCTTCTTCGCCAACTTCCTTAAATCCAGCAGTAATAACAACCATGTTTTCAATGCCCACTTCTCCACATTCTTTAACTGCAGTATTTACGAATGGGGATGGAATAGTGATAATTACTAAATCCACTTTTCCAGGCACATCTTTAATATTTGCATAAGCTTGTTTTCCGAGAATTTCTCCGCCTTTTGGGTTTACAGGATAGATTTCGCCTTCAAATCCATCATTGATGAGATTATCAACGATGATGTATCCTACTTTTCCAGGGGTATTGGATGCTCCAATAACCGCTACAGATTCAGGTTTAAACATCTTAGTGAGATCTTTCATAAGTTTTTCTCCTGTTGTTTTTATATTATTCTTGTTAATTTATAATGATAAATAATTAACAATTAATATAATTATATTTTAGTCATGTTATTATTTAAATTTATTGTTTAATCATTCAAAATAACCTAAAATTTTAGTTTAACACTTTTAATTGTTTTTAATTAAAAATTAAAACATTGATAATTAGTTTATTTCTGCCTTATCTGTTAAACTTTATAATGTATGATAACTATAATTATATATAAATAATAAATTATTGATATTTTAATAATTTAAAAAAATATCAAATTAGGAGATATTATGAGCTTAATTATTGCTTATGTTGGAAAAAAAGGATGTGTAATGGCGAGTGATAAAAGAAAGATAGGATATTTTGGTGATAAAGAAAAATTAGCTGAATTAGAAAAGGAATTGTATAGTGGAAATATTGACAATGATGAGGGCTTTTTAGCAAGGGCTAACGAGCTTGGCATTTCAATCAAGATAACTGATGACGCAAACAAGATTAAGGTCATCGGCAACACCATCCGTGGGGAGGTAAGTACTAAAGGTACATTTGAAACAAGAAGAAGGCGTATTTACGGAACTACAAACGGATATCAAATCGTTGAACTGTTGGGTTCAGATACCGAATCTCGTAAAGCAGGCAAAAGCGGACTCATCATCTTCGGTAATGAATATGCAAAGCAAATGGCTGAAACATTAATTAAAAGAAAATGGAAAGCCTCTCAAAGTCTAAGGTATATGGGGGACATATTTGAAAATATTGTCTTGGAAGTAGCTTCAAAAACTCCAACAGTTGGAAAGAATGTCGACGTATTGATGCAACAACCTAAATTTGATGAATCTGATGCTCAAAAACATTTGAATTTAACAATAGACCACGATATAAAAGTTTTAATCAAATTTAGACAGGACTTGACAGAACAATTGGTACAGCAGAACTTGGACATTGAAATGGCTAACAAGATAATCGATAAAGGAGATGTCGGCAAGGTTGTAAACATCGATGGAAACATGTTATATGTTCAATTGAACAACAAAACACAGGCTGTTGATGGAAACTGGAAACAACTTGCAGGGCCAGGCCAGAACGTATTGATGTTTACAGAAAGCGACAATGTCAAGATTGGAGATAAAGTTATCATTGAAAATGAAGACCTGTGCCTTAAAAAAGATAAGTCTTCCCTTAAATGTGATATAATTTTATGCTCGTTATAGAGGTTGGGCAATGAAAATAACATTTTTAGGCAGTGGTGGAGGAAGATTTTCAGCCATTAGTCAAAGAAGAATGACTGGAGGGTTTAGAATTGATAATTTGGGTGGAAAAAATTATCATGTTGACCCAGGTCCAGGCGCATTAATCAGAACCTACCAGTTCGGTTTTGATCCGCGTAATTTAAGTGGCGTTATAGTTTCTCATGCACACACAGACCATTATAATGATGCAGAAATTCTCATTGAAGCCATGACAAGGGGAATGACTAAAAGTATGGGCACAATTGTTGGTAGTGAAAGTGTTTTGGAGGGCTATGAACAGTGGGGTCCGTCCATTTCACAGTATCATCAGTCAAAGCCTGATAAAATCGTTTTAAAACCGGGTGAAGTCCAACAGTTGAACAATGCTACAATTAAGGGAACTGCCACATCACATGGTGACCCGACAGGTGTGGGATTTCAAATAGATTATAAAGGTTTTAAGTTATCTTACACTGCTGACACTTCTTACTTTGAGGGTTTGGCGGATTATCATAATGGTGCGGATATTTTAATTGCAAGCGTTTTAAGACCTGGCAACAGGTCAATCAACGGACACATGTGTTCAAGAAATTTCGTTGACCTGATTAATGAGGTTCAGCCTCAAGTTGCGGTAATGACACATTTGGGTCTTAAAATGATTTCAAGCAATCCTGTAACTGAAGCTAAAAAGATTTCCAAAAAGACAGGTGTTAAGACAATTGCAGCTTATGACGGATTGTCATTTAATGTGAATTACAATAATCCCAAAAGGTTCAGGCTGATTTCACTAAAAGACGTTCAGTCATCTATTCACAGTACAAATCACAACCTGTATCAAAGCGAGAGAAAAAATTCCTATCAATTGGCATTTAAACATAAGGAATTTGATGAAATGGCAATGGTAAGGAAAAATTACGATCAGTAATCTAAATTGTTTGGGTGAATAAAACCTGAACGAATCATATGGTCTGCAAGAACTATTGCAGTGCTTGATTCGGCAACAACTGTCACGCGTGGACAGATGCAAGGGTCGTGGCGCCCTTTTATTTCTATTTTTTTATTTTCCATTTTTTTCAGGTCTATTGAATCTTGACATTTTGAAATTGATGGGGTAGGCTTTACGGCAATTCTTGAAACAATTGGCATGCCGTTGCTCATGCCGCCGATTATTCCTCCGGAATTGTTTGTTTTTGTTGTGACTTTTCCGTTTTCTATTTGGTATTCGTCATTAATCTCAGAACCAGTATGGTTTGCAACATCAAATCCAAGGCCAATTTCAACTCCCTTAACGGCACCGATGTTCATCAATATTCTTGCAATGTCCCCGTCCAATCTTTCAAAAACAGGTTCGCCGAGGCCTTGGGGAACTCCAACAGCTATTGTTTCAACAATACCTCCAATTGAATTTCCTTCCTGTTTTTTAGCTAATATTAATTCTTCCATCTCTTTTGCAGCTTTCAAATCAGCGCATCTGATGGGATTTTGTTCGATGTTTTCCTTAATTGTGTTGAAGTCTTGAGGTTCTGCCTTGATGTCTCCAATTTGTGTAACATGGGATATGATTTCAATATTTTGTGTTTTTAATAGTTTTTTAGCTATTGCTCCTGCAATAACATGGCCAATTGTGACTCTGCCGCTTCCACGGCCACCTCCATTGTAGTCATAGTTGCCGTATTTCATCATCCAGCCGAAGTCCCCATGGGATGGGCGGGGAGTATTCTCAAACATGGAATAATCCTTTGATTTTTGATTCTTGTTAAAAACGACTCCTGTAATGGGAGTTCCATCGGTTTTACCTTCAAAGATTCCTGATAGAATTTGAACTTCATCATCTTCTTTTCTTGGAGTGGTTACGCTACTGGTTCCCGGTTTTCTTTTGTCAAGTTCCTTTTGAATGTCTTCAGCGGTCAATTCTAAGTTTGCCGGACATCCGTCAACAATTGCGCCCACTGCCTTTCCATGACTTGATCCGAAAGTTGTTATTTGAAATTTTTCTCCAATTGAATTTGACATATATTGGCCTCTTTTTAATAATTGCTTTACTATTTGTATTTTTATCTAAATGGTGCAAGAATACCTTGACTTCTTTAAGTCGAGGATGAATTGCATAAAAAGAGCAGTTAGTTATCAAATGCTCTCGCTTATTCTTTATATATTGTCGGTTGATATATTATATTTTGTGTTCATAAATTAGTTGAAAATATAAGATATTGATGTGTTTTTTTATGTTTTATGGTTGTAATGTTGTTAATGAAGGTTTGAGGGTTAAGTTGTATCCTGATAAGGTTATGAGGGATAAATTTAATCAGAGTCTGGGCAATGCTAGATTTGTTTGGAATAATTTATTAACAGAATACCAGGAAACCTTTGAATTATTTAAACAACATGACTATACAAGGCTAAAATGCAATCAAACCACATTCAACACCATGTTAACAATGTTGAAAAAACAATATCCATTTTTGTATGAAAGTGAGTCAAGTAGCTTGCAACAGGTTTATCGTGACTTATTACATGCATTTAATGGATTTTTTAACAACATCTCTAATTATCCAAGATTTAAATCCAAAAAGAATCCCAAAAAGGGATTTAGAATACAAAACAATAATAATATCAAAATAACCAGCAATACAATTGTTTTACCAAAATTAGGAGAAGTACATTACCGTACCAGTCCACAATATAAACAATTACTAAAAGAATCCAAAATCAATAACGTAACCATTAAAAAAGAACACAACCATTACTGGGCAGTTTTCAACATCGAAACAGAAAAACGACCAATGAAAAAAACCGGAAAGACTTTAGGAATTGATTTAGGCATACGAACACTAGCCACCCTCAGCAACGGACTAAAGATAACCAATTTAGACACCACATATGAGGATAAAATGATCAAAAAATACCATAGAGTCCTATCCCGGAAAAAATACAACAGCAAAAGATACAATAAAACACTAAAAACACTAGGAAAATGGATACAAAGAAAAAACAACCGCATAAAAGATGCATACCATAAATTAAGCCACTACCTAGTAAAAAACTATGACATAATCTGCATGGAAAACCTTGACATTAAAGAACTATTCCAAAATACGGATTTAAGTTCCAGCCTACAAAGTATAGCCTGGAGAAAACTTGTAGACATGATAAAATACAAATGCGAGTGGTATGGAAAAAAATTCATCCAAATAAATCGATGGTTTCCTTCAAGCAAAAATTGCAGCCAATGCGGATACTACTACAAAGACTTAGGCGACAAAAAAGAATGGACATGTCCACATTGCCAAACACACCATGACAGAGACATCAACGCCGCAAAAAACATCAAAAAAGAAGGATTAATAGATTTAATAGATGAAACATTTGTGAACCTCAGGAACTGGGGGGATAGCACGGTAATCCTACTATCGTGGGAAAGTACCAGCCCGTGAAGTAAGAATCCTAGACCTCTTACAGGTCGAGGTAGTTCAAGTTATTATATGTTTAATTTCCATTTTCACAATTCAATGCGAAAGTAACTTAATTTTTAACGATTTCATTTAAATTGTAGGAATCATCAAATATTCAACTATTTTTTCTACATGTTTATATCATAGATTTAGTGCCCTATCAAGTATTAAATGAGTTTATGAATGCCTATTTTTTCATGTAATGTAATAGGTATATTAATATCAGTTTATATGACTTTGAGTCATAATCATCAACCTTAATCATCAACCAAAACCATTTTTTTATTTTTTATTAAAACTCTTTAAATCATAAAATAAGTATTTTAAAGAATTTAAAAAAATTAATCATCAACCAAAAAATACTTAATCATCAACCACATATAATTATAATAATTAAGAAAAATAAGTTGATAACATGTTTGAGCCTCAGTTTAAGTATACCGATAAAATTGTAAAGTATATTGCACAAATCGCTTCGGCTAAAGAAATTATTAGCAATGCAAAAATTATCCCATTATATGACACTAAATTGAAACAGGATGCCCTAATTAAGTCTTCACATTATTCAACATCAATAGAAGGAAATCCCTTAAACTTGGAAGAAGTAAAAACATTAATCAATAACAATCAAAAACCAACAACAAAAGCAGAACAAGAGGTATTGAATTATTTCAATG
>Ga0256405_10005328_pt1 | contig 22463 bp, 9 predicted proteins | sample RumenRJG_02DNA_FD_189096 | JGI IMG/M metagenome (GOLD analysis project Ga0256405, IMG submission 189096) | Bovine rumen microbial communities from Lethbridge, Alberta, Canada - RJG_02 | ecosystem: Host-associated > Mammals > Digestive system > Stomach > Rumen | place: Canada: Alberta | collected... | reverse complement strand
GTACTGATTGGGCTCAATAGGCTTAACTTCAGCGCCGCCGTTGAACTTGGAACCATCGCCCCACTGGCTGTCGGGAATGATAGAAGTTATGTAGTTGTATGCGGTCTTGGGCTGATTGTTTCCATCATAAAGCAGAGGCAAGTTTCCGGTTTTGCCTACCCAAGAGTTATTATCGTTAGGACCCCATACCTGAACAAGTGTAACCTTACCCTTGTACTTGCCGCTCTTGTTTACGTCAACACAGTGCTGGAAAATAGCCTTATACTTTTCTGCCTGCTGCTGATCAGAATACTTATAACCGTCACGGGAGATATCAAGCTCAGTTACCTGAACATCGATACCCAGGCTGAGGTAATCATCCATTGCAGCCAGGTATTCCTGAGTTGAACCCCAAGAATTGTATGCACTGCAATCAATATGCGACTGCATACCCATGCCGTCCAGCAGGCCCTTGTTGTGCAGAGGAACAAGTATTGTATTCTTTATGCAGTTTTTCTTATCACGAGCGAACTCATTGTAATCGTTGTAGTAAAGCTTACAGCCCTGAGGTGCATACTTTCTTGCATAAGTGAATGCCTTTTCAACGAATGAGTTGTTTCCGTAAACTCTTACCCATGCAGAAGAACCGTTCTGTCCGTTAGTTCCGTTGGTAGGACGCAGACCGCCGTTATTGGCTGTTCCGTCATAGATTACCTCGTTACATACGTCATAAGCGTAAAGGTTTACAGAAGGATACTGTGTAGCGTATGCATTGAACATATTCTTGATGTAGCTTTCCATACGCTGATCCATAGTGTAGGAATTTACATAGCCATTGTTGTTATTGAATCCCTGCTTGAAGAACCACTCGGGAGTCTGGCTGTGCCATACCAGTGTATGACCACGGAAAGCGATATTGTTCTTTGCGCAGAAATCAAGTATAGATGCGCAGCGGCTGAGAGATACTTTTACATTGGTATCGGTAGAACCGTTCTGAACAATAGTAGCGTCGGGCTTAGTCTCGTTCTCGCACTCAATAGCATTGTGATCTTTGAGCATTATGCCCTTGATAGCGGAATTATTAACTGTATTTCCGTTCAGGATATTACCTACACGGAAGTAGTCAGCGAACTCATCTTTCAGACCCTTGCCGTAAGGAGCTGCTGCAGCTATAGCAGCGGACTTATCAGCAGTTACCTTGACATCATCAAAGATGAAATCATCAGTATTATCGTTAGTAAGAGTCAGTTCATACTCGTATGTGTTTTCAGGTGCCTTGTAATCACCTGTAAGTTCAGCCCACTTGCCGCCCTTGACTTTCTTTTCGTCAAGAGTTACAACAGTCACTTCATCTGTCTCTTCATCAATGTACTTCAGAGTGAGTTTGAAAGTGGTATCCTTTTCACTGAGTACCTGCATCGAATAATCGTAATCAACACCACCGAAGAGGTAAAGACCCTTTGACGAAGCAGCGCCGTCCTCGGTTGAAGTACGACCTGTGACCTTCATACCTCTTGAAGAATCATAACCGCCGTTATCAACAGCAGTAAGTTCTATTGAGGTGTCTGTACCGTGCCAACCATCATAGTTGATCTCGAAACTGTCGTAAACGATCTCCTGCGCATAAACAGGGGCAGTTAACTGCGGCATAGCTGTTGTCAGACAGCTGAGAGCCATCAGCGATGCCAGAATTTTCTTATGCTTCTTCATAAAAAAGACCATCTCCTTAAAAATAAAATCGTTGAATAACGTGTGAAAATTTAAATATCAAAAATAACATATTGTTATTTTTTCTAACTATATTGTACAACAATCAGGGCGTATTTTCAACCTACTATTTGCAGATTAAGTGAAAAAAATGCAGATTTGCTCTTGATTTTTGTGATTAATGTGCTATAATAATAATTAGTAATCAATTATAAGCTGACAGAATGAATGAAATAACAGGAGTATATTTTAATATAAGCTATCATGTGTGCATTTATCTGCTCACAGGGTGTAAGATGTGATACCATATATAAATGGTAAGAAGGGGTATGAATATGAATACTAACAAACGCCCGCTCATTGGCGTATTGACCGCCCGAGCGTCGGAATCTGAACAGCGGCAGCTGCTCAAAGGCATACTATCTAAAGCCGATGAGCTTGACATGGATATCGCTGTATTTTCAAATGTATATAATATTTCGGAGTACTATGCAGATGTTGAGGTGGAAAACAAAGTCTACGAACTGGTACATTCCGAACAGCTCGATGGTGTTATAGTCACTTATGAATCTCTTATTTATCCCGATATGCAGAAGAGTATCTGTGAACATATCAAGGCTCTTGATATACCTGTTGTTATGATAGATGCCAAAATAGAGGGCTTCACCTGTATAAATACAGATGTGAAGAGTGATCTGAGGGATATCGCCCGTCATCTAACCGATGTACACGGTATCAGAGATATAGATATACTGACAGGTCAGGAAGATCTTGAGACCTCACAGCTTCGTATCGAAGGCGTGAGGGAGATCATGATGGAAAGAGGTCTCCCATTCAGCGAAGAAAATGTGATATACGGCAACTTCTGGAACACCTCGGGTGAAGATCTGGCAGAGGATTACATAAGCGGAAAGCGAAGGATACCTCAGGCTGTGATATGTGCAAATGATTATATGGCTTACGGACTTCTTGATAAACTTTTCCACTACGACATATCTATCCCTGATGACCTTACAGTAATAGGATATGAACATATTGGAGAAAGGATCTATCACTCCCCTGTTCTGACCACCTATCAGCGCAACCGTGCAGCCATAGGTGCAAAAGCCGCCGCACTTATCTATTCAAAGCTCACAGGGGCTCCAATGCAGGATATCGACACTTCCGGATACATGATTCCCGGCTACACCTGTTCCTGCGGTATGGAAAAAAAATATCTCCTTGAAGAACTGGTGGAGATAAGACAGATCAAGAAGTATAACGATATGAATTTCTGCGGAACATTTGAACAGCAGGCCGTCACCTGCCGATCCATCTCCGATTACATACAAACTCTGCGGAACTTTTCCAACATGATAAGAAATGTTTCAGGGATATATCTATGCCTGTATGAGGATTGGTGTACACGTTCACACAAGGCTTCTATAAAAGATTTCTCAAACAATGAACCTATGATATGTTACACCATAATCAGCCCCGACAAAGTCACGGATAACCCCGCTTTCTTCACAAGGGGTCAGCTGTACCCTTCTGAACTTATCGGTGCAGAAGACAAAAAGTTTCTCTTTTTCGTACCATTGTTTTCAGAGGGAAAGGAACTCGGACATTTCATTTTCCGGTACACCTCACCCGATACCTATGATCAGGCAATAATCGTGTGGCTGAAAATAACCGTTAATGCACTTCAGGTGCTCCGCATGAAAAATGACATCAACACCCTGCTTGAATGCACCAATCTGTCAGAGTATCATGATACTGCTACCGGACTTTACAATAAACAAGGCTTCACCAACGAACTTGCAAACGCTTGTAAAAAGCTGGGTGAAAATGACAGGCTTCCTATTATAATGGTACGTACGGGCATCTATTCGGACGACAGCCGTATCGACAAGAAAAATCTTTTGGTAAGACTGGATATCGAGATCTCAGATTGTCTGAACCAGATCACCGCCAATATCAAAGGTTTCTGCGGAAAGCTTTCAGACAAGTTGTATGTCGTTGCTTTTGAAGGGCAATTCACGGATGAGGATATCACCCTTATCATGGATAAGTTGGAGATAATCATATCCCATTCTCCCCTTTATATTCAGGAGAGAGGCATTGACACCATATTCATGACGTCAGGACTGATCTCTGCAGAAGAAAACATTGATGAATGTATCTCAGGTCTGAGCGAAAATATCAACCTAAAGATAAAACAGCTTTCCGATAAACGGCATCACGCAAACTACAATGATTATCTGCAGGTCAGAAACTCCATGTACCGCGACCCCGGAAATGAGTGGGACGCTCAGAAAACCTGCCGTGACTTCCGACTGAGCTACGGTCATTTTCGTGCCACATACAAGGATATTTTCGGCATAAGTTTCCATCAGGATCTGATAATGAGCCGCATCGCCATGGCAAAATATCTCCTGCTCACTACTACCATAGGCATACCTGCAATATCTTTCAAATGCGGTTATAAAGACGAAAAATATTTCATGCGCCAGTTCAGACAGCTGACAGGCATTACCCCAAACAGCTATCGAAACAGTTCTCTCTAAAAATCAAAGGTAATAATCCCCTTAACACACCACAAAGTGCTATATAACAATGAGTCATCGTGTTGATGTTATCCTTCCCCCGCCGCAGGCGGGGAGAGGGATAACCATCAATTATTTCTGGTTCTGATATACACCAATTAATTTGGTGTGTTAGCGAGATAACCAGAAAGGTAATTCTTAGTTAACTACTGCGAAGAAAGCCGGCAGATTTCAAAAATCTGTCGGCTTTTAACTCGTTATCTAAAGACTAATATCACTTTTCAGCCGTTGTGATTACTTTTAGCTTTGTTGAAGTGAAAGTCGAATTTATTCAGCGTATACATTCAACTTAGCACACTTTTTAATGTAACTATTAACTTAATGTAAATCACAGCTTTTCAGAAAAATCTATATCTGTAAAATTGACCATTAATCATTAATCCTTATTATTTGAATTTAACAAAAATATTAACTATCGCAAGAATTTACTTTACATACGACTATTTCTATGTTATTATAATTGTGTAGGCAAACTGAAGAGCAGTCATTTCGTTCTCGTCATTTTAGAAAAATGCTATGATATTATACACTTTTGTGATGATATACAAGAAGCCTAATGATCTCCGTTTGCCATAATCCAGATCTTTATTCATTTCAGAGATAGACACTTTTATCAGCCGCGCAAATTTTTACCCGGATTTTTTGCGACGGCTGTGAAATCGTTTACGAAGATTTGAAAAGAGAGATCCGCAAAAAATACTTTCAGAAAGGAAGATTTAAATGGGAAAGGGAAATTTTCTCAAAAGATCACTAGCCAGCGTATCCGCAGCAGCAATGATGCTCACCGGTAATGCAGTAACACTCGCTGATGCCGCTGTGATCGACAAAGAGAATCCCAACAACTACCACAACTACGCAGAGGCTCTGCAGCTCGCACTTTGCTTCTATGATGCAAACAAGTGCGGCGACGAGGTAACAGGTGACGGTTATTACTCCTGGCGTAATAACTGCCATGTGAAGGATGGCTACATCCCGCTTCAGCCTATGAGTCCGATGCCCAATGTCAACAAAGGTAAGACTGATGACCAGTTGCAGGAGGATCAGGGACTTGGCACAGGTGATGACGGTAAAACCAAGCCAAACCTCGGCGATACCGACCCGTCACTCTATGTCGGCGTCAATATGTCGCAGAAGTTCATTGATAAGAACAAGAAATACCTCGATCCTGACGGTGACGGCACTCTTGACCTGACAGGCGGCTGGCACGATGCAGGTGACCACGTTAAGTTCGGTCTCCCCGGAAGCTACTCAGCTTCGACAGTAGGCTGGGGTTACTATGAGTTCCGTGATTCATACAAGGAGCTTGGACTCGACAAGCACGTTGAGGATGAACTCCACTGGATCAACGATTATTTCATGAAAGTTACTTTCATGGACGACGATGATAACGTAATTGCTTACTGCTATCAGGTCGGCGAAGGTAACAACGACCATAACTACTGGTGCCCTCCCGAGCTTCAGGTTGAGGATACAATGGTAGCTTCTTCCTCCTGCGCAGTTAAGCGTCCTGCTTACTTCGCAACCGAAGAGATGCCTGCTTCCGATCAGTGTGCAGGCGCAGCTGCATCGCTGGCTATCAACTACCTCAACTTCAAGGACACCGAGCCCGCATACGCTAAGAAGTGTCTGAAATACGCAAAGGCTCTTTACGATTTCGCGGTAAAGACCCATGTTGAGGATTGGGAGCCCGGCAAGGTGCCCAACTGCTACAGCCTTGGCTATGACGGCGGCTTCTATACCTCCAGCTATGACTACGATGAGCTGGCTTGGGCTGCTGTATGGCTCTACTATTGTACCGAAGACTACGATTATATCAACGATATCATCGCAGTTGACGAAACTACAACAAACGATAAGGGTGCTCATCCCTACACCGGATATATGAAGCGTATCATCACCGATACAGGCAACTGCTGGCAGAACATCTGGGTTCACTGCTGGGATACAGTATGGGGCGGCGTATTTGCAAAGCTGGCTCCTGTTACCAACACTGCACGTGACTGGTACATCTTCCGCTACAACCTTGAATTCTGGTCAGGCTGTGCTGAAAATGTTGATTCTTCCGACTGGGGCTATGAACCTGTTCACGGTCACAAGTACTTCGGTATGGATGACTATCTCTGGAACACAGAGATGACCGCTGACCAGATAGCTGATCTTCCTATCAGCGAAACAAGCGGCGACTTCATTGCTAAGTCTCCCAAGGGCTGGGCAGTCGTATCCGGCTACGGTTCCGCACGTTACAACACAGCTGCAGGTCTGTGCGCTTGCGTATACGCAAAGACCACCAAGGACGAGACTTTCCTTCCCTGGGCAAGAGCTCAGATGGAATACATCCTCGGCAACAACCCCATGGGTTATGCTTATGAGGTAGGCTACGGCAACAACTTCGCAAGCCATCCTCACCACCGTGCATCACACTGCTCAGCTACACAGAGCATGGATGATCCTATCACACAGGTACACACCCTCTGGGGCGCACTGGTAGGCGGTCCCGATCTTAAAGACCATCACGAAGATGTTACCAAGGACTACATCTACAACGAGGTAACCGATGACTATAATGCAGGCTTCTGCGGCGATCTTGCAGGTCTTTACCACTACTATGGACGCAAGGGCGGCAAAGATGCCAAGGAAAACCACATAATCGAGAACTTCGATATGTCCTCAAATGCAAAGGGCTTCGATCAGATCGATGAAGATGGCAATCCGCTGCCTGTAGGATACTTTGTATCAGGCGGTAAAGCTCAGGAGAAGGAAGACGGCATCCAGCTGAAGGTCGTTCTTCACAACAGAACAGTTGATCCTCCGAGATTTGAGTGCGATGTCAAGGCAAGATATTTCTTCAACATCAAGGAACTCCAGGATAAGGGTTACGACATCGACTACATTACTGCACGTATCGACTACGATCAGGTCGCAGGTTATTCAAACAACAAGTCACACGCTGTACTTTCCGATCCTGTTAAGTACGACAACAAGGGTACATACTACGTTGAGATCACCTGGAAGGACTGCAAGTTCTACGGCAGCCGTGTATACCAGTTTGCTCTTACAACAAAGATGGATCCAGATAAGTACGTTTATCCCGAGTGGGATTCTTCAAACGACTACAGCTATCCCGATCTTGTAAGCTTTGATGATGATAACGCAGCAGAAGCTATCACCGATAAGATCACACTTTACGCTGACGGCAAGCTCATCTGGGGTACAGAGCCTAACGGCAAGACCGCTGCAGATGAAACCAGCAACAATACAGAATCTGTTAATCCTACTGTTAAATGTGATTCTACCACATCCAACTCTGCTAAGATCAGCTGGAACAAGGTGAGCGGTGCTACTAAGTACGGCATATTCGGCTACGAAAAAGGAACTTGGAAGAAAGTCACCGAGCTTACAGGTACTTCCTACACCTTCAGCAGCCTTAAGCCGAGCAAGAGCTACAAGATAGCTGTTCTTGCATTCGTAAATGGCAAATACACTTCCGATTTCTCCAAGGCTCTGACATTCACTACCAAGAGCGAATCTTATGAAGATACTACCGGCGTTTATCCCGAGATAATCAAGGTAGATTACAGTGAGGATTATCACCAGATAAGATTCACATGGAAGCCGGTAAAGGGTGCGACCAACTATGGTATCGCTGTATATCTTGCAGGAAAGTGGAGAGTTCAGACAACATCTATCTCTTCATCTACTTACAGCTACACAACACCCAAGAACCTGACACCCGGCAAGACTTACAGAGTCGCTGTGGCTGCAAAGGTCAACGGTACATGGACTGCAACTGAATCTCTCAAGCACACTGCAACAGTTACTGTAAAGTAATTACAGAAAACTATAGGGTCTTCACAAGTCCCTGCGTTTACAAAGGCAGTGTCTGAGTTATGACAGCCTGAAATGAAAAACACGCCAAAACTCCTTAGAGTTGCGGCGTGTTTTTCTGTTATAAACTATTTTAGGTTCATGATTTCCTGCTGTTCTGCCTATCTGATTTATACAACAGCAGCACACGGATTTTATGTGTTTTACCTCTGGAAATAAATTTACAGTTGTGTTATAATCGTGATGGATACTATATTATATAGTATAATTTTACAATATCCGAAAAAGCGGATACATTTACTTTGAAAAGGAGAACACATTGAAACAGATACAGAAAATGAATAATACAATTATCGGCGGAAGACCATGTGCCATTTATGCCGATGATACTCCGCGATATCTGCTGATACAGCCCGTGGACAAACGAGAAGCAGAAACACTTGACAAAGAGATCGCACATATCAAGTTACTTACCGACACATCATTCGTATTTTCATCTTTTGAGATAACTGACTGGAACAACGAACTTTCCCCATGGACAGCACCGCCTGTTTTCAGGAAAGAGCCTTTCGGAAACGGCGCAGACAGAACACTCACCTACATCAAAGAAATCCTTATACCGTATCTAAAAAAGCAGTTTTCACTGAACATAGATGTGCCTGTTGTTATCGGCGGATATTCGCTGGCAGGACTTTTCGCTTTGTGGACAGGATATACCTCCGATAGTTTCTCTGCTGTTGCAGCAGCCTCACCCTCAGTGTGGTTTCAGTACTGGTCAGATTTTACCGACAATCACTCCCCTGCTGCAAATAGTATTTACCTCAGCTTAGGCAAAAAAGAAGAAAAAACCAGAAATATGGTAATGGCTGCTGTAGGTGAAAATATCCGCAGGCAGTATGATAAGTTAAAATCACAAGGTATCAGTGTTGTCCTTGAATGGAACGAGGGCAACCATTTTACGGAACCTGAGATAAGAACAGCAAAAGGATTCGCTTGGTGCATAGATAACAAGATCAGAATTTAAACGGAGGGATAAATGTTCAAAAGTGACATCCTCCCCCGCCTAAAGAGGCGGGGGCTTCCCCTGACCTCAGCGAGTTCGGTTCTCGTTCGATAGTACTAATGCACTAAGCATAAGCGAGCTAACCCCGTGTGTCCCACGGTTTGTTTATGATTAAGGCTATGCTAATGCTATACGCATACCTTCATTTCTTATATTTATTGCAGCATTTACATCTCTGTCATGGTTAGTTCCGCATTCGGGACAGTCCCATGCTCTTATAGCAAGGTTCTTTGTTTCCTTATTGATGTAACCACAGCACGAACAAGTCTGACTGCCCGCAAAGAATTTATCTATCTTTACAAGCCTTTTGCCTTGCTCTTCTAGTTTGTACTTCAGGAATGTTACAAACATTCCCCAGCCGTTATCTGAAACCGACTTGCCGAATTTAAGTGCCTGAGACATTGCTTGCATGTTAAGATCTTCTATACATACACAATCATAAGCATTGGCTATCTGTCTTGACCGTTTATGTAGAAAGTCCTTTCGTTGATTTGCAACTTTCTCATGCATTTTAGCAACCTTGATACGTTGTTTATCACGGTTTTTAGAGCCTTTCTGCATGAGTGATAGCTTTCTTTGCTCTCTTTTCAGTTTCTTTTCGGCTTGTCTATAATACCTTGGATAAGCAGGTTCGTTGCCGTTGCTGTCTTTGTACAGCTCATGCATCGAAAAGTCAAGCCCTAAGAAGTCATGTAGTTCCTGTTCCTGTACTTGGTTTTCGTACTCATACAGAATACTTGCATAGTATTTTCCGCTTGGAGTCTGACTTACTGTCACAGACTTGAGAACATATTCATCAGGAATGTTCCTGTGCTGTTTTACTTTGACTTGTCCGACTTTAGGTAATTTCAAGTATCCATTAGATAAGGCTATGTTACCATTGATACAAACAGTAGAATAGCTGTTCTTTTTACATTTTTTTGATTTGAACCTGGGAAAACCTGTTTTGGGCTGTTTATAGAAGTTCTGAAACGCTGTATCCAGGTGTCGAAGCGACTGCTGCAATGATACGCTGTCCACTTCCCGTAAGAATGAGTATTTCTCCATTTTCTTAAGTTCAGCCATTTCTTTGGCACAAGCATTGTAACTTAAAGTTGTCTCATATTCTTTATACTGCTTGATTCTTTTGTATAACCAATAGTTATATACCAATCTCACACAGCCGAAGGTTTTGGTAAACAAAACCTTTTGCTCATTATTTGGGTATATTCTGAATTTAAATGCTTTGTTTGCCATAGTGTTCACTCCTTTTATGGCTTTATGTTATATAGTGTTGTATTAGTAGTATTATTTGATCTGTCTGACCTCCAGGTTATCAATTATTAACTACAAAACTATTATACAAGAAAATTAGTAATAATATAAACAGTGCTTCATCCCACAGCTGAAATAACGTGTGTTCTCGCCCTGTAAAAAATCTCCCCTCTTGTAAAGCAAGAAAATGCTTTATTATCCAAATCCACTGTTTTTTAACCACTCCATTTTATTCGACTGAATATTTTATGCTATGAGTAAAGTGATAAGTCCGGTGAGTAAGGAACGCAATTCATCTCCCACCTAAGAGGTGGGAGTCTTCTTGCTGAAAGATGATAAAATTGCCGTAATAACAGGCGGAGCAAAGGGCATCGGCAAATGCATCGCCGATGAGTTCAGAAAAAACGAAGCTGTTGTGTACGTTATCGACAAAGCTGAAGGAGATCATTTTGTCGGTAATATCTCAGACAAGACAGTACTAGAACGTTTTGCTTCAAAAGTCATCAAAGAAAACGGTCATATCGACTTTCTTATAAACAATGCACTGCCGATCATGAAAGGCATAGATGAATGCAGCTATGAAGAATTTCAGTATGCCATATCAGTGGGTGTGACTGCACCTTTTTACCTTTCAAAGCTGTTTGCACCACATTTTGGCAACAACGGAAGTATAATCAATATATCTTCATCACGGGACAGAATGAGTCAGCCGCAGACTGAAAGCTACACAGCAACAAAGGGCGGTATCGCGGCACTGACCCACGCACTTGCCCTCAGTCTTGCGGGTAAAGTACGTGTGAATTCCATCTCCCCGGGTTGGATAGAAACGGGCGGCAGGATATATAAAGGTGCAGATGCTTATCAGCAGCCCTGCGGTCGTGTCGGCGAACCTCTTGATATTGCCAACATGGTGCTTTTTCTCTGCTCCGACAAGGCGGGTTTCATAACCGGCGAAAACATCTGCATTGATGGCGGTATGACAAAGCTGATGATCTACCACGGAGACAACGGCTGGTCACTGAACGATGCAAAGCTGTAACATAAGATCGATAAATAATAACAAAACCAAAAAGTCCGGCACACAGGACTATTTCAATTATTTCGGAGTTATAAACAGTATTTAAATAGGTTCAATATCAAGATTTAGGAGTTAACTTATAAAGATAGCTCCTTTTTCTATGGTAAAATGTTGAGTTGTAATTTCAGTTTATGGAATTTGTTTTTCAGTCCTTCACCTCACAGCCAAAGGGTTTCCTCTGCAAGCCATTTAAGAACGGCAAACGGCTTATGTGACGCAAATCCCGCTATATAACTTAGCAACGATCTAAAATAAAGTGGAAACCCGTTGACTTTATTATTTTATGATGATATACTGTATATAATAATTAGAGAAAAGAGATATCAAAAATGTCTGTACCTAAATATCACGCTTTCTTTCCTGCTGTAATGGAATGTTTAAAAGATGGAGAAATCCATACATCTAAAGAAACTCTTGATTATTGTTCAAAGTATTTTTCACTAAATGAAGAAGATTTAAATGAGAAACTTAAATCAGGACAAACGGTCCTTTCAAACAGAGTTGGTTGGGCAAGGACATATCTCTCTAAAGCTGGACTCATAGAAAAGAACAAACGTGGAACATATATAATAACCAATGAGGGTAAAAAAGCTATCTGTGACGGATGTGAAAAGATAACTTTTCAATATCTTACTAAGTATCCTTCATTCAACGATTTTGCTAAGCGAACCTTTAACAAAAAAGAAAACAAAAAATCCGATTTCATTAACAATAACGACTCAGATAAAAGTCCTGCCGAATTACTTGATTATGCTATAGATCAGCTTAATGCAAATCTAGCAGATGAATTACTTGAAGAAGTCATGAAAATTTCACCATATGATTTTGAACGCCTTGTTGTCAAACTGCTTATTCAAATGGGTTATGGTTCTATGGAAATAAATCAAAATGCTGTCACTAAAAAGTCAGGCGATGAAGGAATCGACGGAGTTGTTAACGCAGATAAATTTGGATTTGATTCAATCGGAATTCAGGCTAAACAATGGAAAGCTGATAATTCAATCGGACGCCCCGAAATCCAGAGATTTCTAGGCGCTCTTGTTGGTCAAGGTCTCACAAAAGGAATATTCATTACAACAGCACAATTTACAAAAGAAGCCATTAACTACGCCGAAAAACAGCTTAATTGTAAACTTGTTCTTATAGATGGGGAACAACTTGCAAAGCTTATGATAGAATTCGATCTCGGTGTTTCGACCATATCTACGTACAAAGTAAAAAGAATAGATACTGACTTCTTTAATGATGATTTTTAACACTATAAGTATAATAAAACATAAAGCAGGTGACAGCCATGAATATCAGACTGATAAACATAAAACGCGACAGATCCGATCTTGAAAAAATCGAGCGTCTTTATAATACAGCTTTTCCCTCAGATGAACGCGCACCTTTCAGGATACTTGTAAGGGGCGCTAAAAAACCGAATGTTAATTTTTTCAGCTGTCGTGACGGCGATAAATGGATAGGTTTTCTGTATACTGTGAATTATCTCGACATCAGTTATGTATTCTATTTTGCCGTTGATGATGATCAGCGCGGGAAAGGATACGGCACAGCGATACTAAAAGCGGCTCGTAAAAAATACGGCGGAAGACGGCTGTTTCTTGCTATTGAGGAAGTCGAAAAGAAGTATGAAAACTATCAGCAGCGTGTGAACAGGCTTCGATTTTACGAACGCGCGGGTTTTGTGAGAACAGGTCAGAAAATGCAGGAAGCAAATGTCATCTACGACCTTATGGGCATCGGCGGCAGAGTTTCCAATGAAGAATATCGCAAATTGATGATATCTTTCGGCGGATTGCGTATGCTTTTATTCACATTTAAGATACTTGATGATTGAATAAAAATACCATAATAACAGCGATATGCCAGTCATAAGACATATCGCTGTATTTTTTCTGCTGTAATCTGCTCGATTATATAATTCGAGTGAATATTTAAAGATATCACATGTGTTTTTCGATTTACAATAAAAAACGATCACGTAATAAATATAAACCCATAAAACCCAAAAAGCGAAAAGGCAGTCACACCAGAATGTGACTGCCTTTCTGTTATAGCACACCATATAGGGATAAAGCTATTCTTAAAAACCTTGCACTAAAATGTATCACTGACCCTCATGGAAGAAATAAGGCAGAGCATCATAGATGTAATGTCTTACATAGCCCCACCAGTGGGTATTGTTGGGCGCTTCAAGGAAGTAAAGATTACCCTTTGAGAAGTCACTTGTGTAAGTAAATACATCTGTATTCTTTTTAAGCTCGTTTATCATCGGAACCATGTTTTCATATGCGATATCCTTGGTGCCGGTTGCTGCAAGAACAAAGTACTCATTTTTCTTAAATCCGGAATTTCTTGCCGAACTCAAAACTTTTCCTGCACCGTCCCAGCAGTGACCCGACAGGGGCATGAAGTATGCAATGATATCAAGGTTGTTATTGAAGTTTGCCCATGTTGAACCGCCGCCCATTGAGAATCCGCCGTATGCACGGTGATATCTGGAGGCTTTCAGGCTGCTGATGCTGGTATTGCCGTTAGCGTAGGTGGAATACTTGCCTTCAACATACGGTATGATGCTCCTGCGCATTTCGTCCCATACTCCATCAGCACTGGAAGCCTTATTAAAGGTAGGGGTTACAACGATCATCGGTTCGATATCACCGTTTGCGATCATATTGTCCAGCATAAGGTCGATCTCGATGGAAGTATCGTTGAAGCAGGTATTCTCATTTTCTCCACCGCCGTGCATCAGATAGAAGACATTGTACTTCTTCGATTTGTCATAGCCATAGGGCAGATACACGTTCATAACATTGTTTCCGTTGATGCCGTTATAGTATTCCTTGACAACGGTACCGTGCTTTGAGGGCTGTTTGAAGTAGCTGCTCGGAGCTTCTTTGTACTGGAGATTTGAGTTGTATTTGTAAGGTTCTTTTTCGGGTTTTAACTCAGGAAATTCTGTGATCTTGCCTAAAAGATATGACTCAAGGTAAGATACATCATTTTTGTCGATAGTACCGCTCTGATCGATATCTGCATTCTTCTTGGAAGTATCGTTTACAAATCCCTTGGACATACCTCTCTTGAGTTCAACAAGATCCATAACTGTGATCTCGCCATCGAGGTCAATGTCGCCTCTTGCAGGACCCTTTGCAATAACTACATTTGACTTTGGTCCGTCGATCTTTGTTCCTGCGGGAGCGGCAATAACTTCATCTATAAAGAAATCGCAGGTCTCCTCAGTAGTCTCAGCTATGAGAACAAGATTTTCAGCACCCGAAGGTATAGTATATTTAGCGTTGTAGAGCTGAACATACTCACCGCGGTTTGCATAAGTCTGAGCTATCTTGTCATACTTTGTCTCACCGTTCAGGTCGTACTGCAATGTGAGTTTGAATTCTGTAGGATCTGAACCCTGTATATTTGTAAAGCAGGCACTGAATGCGTAGCTCTTGCCGGGTACAAATGTACTTGTGCTCAGTGTTTTCATTCCGCCGTGCCATGCAGAGGTTCTTCCCGAAAGGCTCAGCGACCTGGTACCCTTATACTTTGTATCGGAACTTGTCTCGGCTGTACAGCCACCTCTAGCCGACCAGTCATCTGTACCGTTTTCAAAAGTATCGTGGAACAGATAGGTGCTTGAAACTGTCTGTGCAGTTGAGGTGCCTGATGCGGTTATCTTTGTTCCTGCAGGTGCTACGATAACTTCATCTAAATAGAAATCACAGGTGTCTTCAGTAGTCTCTGCCACAAGTACAAGGTTTGTAGCTCCCGAGGGGATAGTATATGCGGAGTTGTAGAGCTGAACATATTTGCCGCGGCTGCCTGTAGCCTGAGCTATCTTTGCATAATTAGTTTCACCGTTCAGATCGTACTGCAAAGTCAGCTTAAATTCGGTAGTGTCAGAACCGTCAAGATTTGCAAAGCAAGCACTAAATGCGTAGCTCTTGCCGGGTATGAATGTACTTGTACTCAGGGATCTCTGTCCGCCGTTCCATGTAGATGTTCTTCCCGAGAAACTAAGTGACTTAGAACCGCTAAGTTTTGAATTCGAGCTGACAGAAGCTGTACAGCTTCCTCTTGCAGACCATTTATCTGTTCCGCTTTCAAAAGTATCATGTATCCAGTAGCCATCAGCATCGGGTTCAACAATCGAAGGCGCATTCCACTCTGCACGCTCGTAGTCAAAATAGTCTACATCTACATAACCGCCTGTGGATTTTGTAGCATAGCTGTAAATAGCATTTCTGTAACCTGTGAAAAGTTTCAGGTCATAGGTCATACCAACCTGTGTGCCGATCTTTTTCCAGTTAGCGCCATCGAGAGAGTAGTAGAAGTTTACCTTATCGATATTATTTGATACATTGTAGTTGCTGTCAACGGTATTAAACTGGAAATCAGTCTTGAGGTATACTGTGTTACTGCTGAGAGATACTTCTTCCTGGATCTTGTCCGAACTGTTCATTACATCGCTGTTGCCGTTATAATTGCCGTTTGTAGCCATGTAGATCTTCTTTTCACCGCTGTCGGTAACACGTACACCGACATTTCCGTAATTATACTGGAAAGCGGAAAGACCTGCATAGTCTCCCGGCTTCATGTGAGAAACATCCATCTTTATGACACCTGAGCATGACGGACCTTCTGTCCTCATGGTCAGGGTATTTCTGGCATGGATAATGCTCTTTGCTGTGTATCCGTTTTTAAGGCGGAGCCAGCCCGGTCTTTCGGTAACAGACCAGTAATTATTATCGGGATTATGGTTCCACTGCCATTCAAGTTTAAGCTTGTTGGAGCTGTAACTGAACTCATCATCTTTAGCAAGCTGTGTACCTGTATGATTTCCCGACATATCAAGTACCACGGGAGCCTTTCCGTTAACGCCCATCATAGGCCAGTTGTTCTGCCATGTAACAGGTACAAGAACAGGTATACGTCCTACTGCACCGTGATCCTGGAAGAGAAGACCGTACCAGTTTCCGTCGGGAGTATCAACTATGCCGCCCTGAGCTACGCCAGAGCCGTAAGTTCCCAGACCAGAATTCAGTACAGTCTTGCCTTCAAATGAACCGGTCAAGCTCTTGCTTCTATAGCAAAGCTCTGTTCTTCCGCTGCCGTTTGGCCATGCTATCAGGAAGACATAATAGTAACCGTTAATCTTCTGGATGTGTGAACCTTCACCCGCTAGTCCAGAAAGACCAGTTTTGATTATGGTGCGTTCCTGAGCGCCGTATGCAAAACCTGTCATCTGGGAATTGAGTTCCTTGATCTTGATCTCTCCGCCGCCGCCATAAACGAGATAGTTCCTTCCGTCATCATCGAAAAGTATCGAAGCATCGTGGTACATTCCGCTTATCTCGCTCTTTGTCCAGTTGCCGCTTTCGATATTGTTAGTCTTGTATATGTAGGATTTATTCGTGCCATAGCTTCCGAAAAATACATAGAATGTTCCCTTGTTATACCTGAGACTCGCCGCCCATGAACCGTGAGCGTAATCGTGCTGACCGTTTGAGAGGGTCTGTTTAGCACCGTCAGCCATGGTATCATATACATAAGAGCATATTTCCCATGAAACAAGGTCTTTCGATTTCATTACAGGAACGCCAGGCGTGAAGAACATTGTGGTACTTACCATGTAGTAAGTATCTCCTACTCTGATGATATCAGGGTCAGGAACATCTGCCCATATCACGGGGTTTGCTACCTGTCCCGCTTCAAGAGCGGTTGCTGTCACAGCCGGTATCGCTCCACCTGCAGCTGCAAAGCAAGAAGCTGCAAGTGCTGCTGATGACAGTACTGACAATAATCTTTTGGTGATCGACTTCGATCTTGACATAACGTCTTCCTCCAATCTGTATTGGTCTCCCATATTTCATATTATACAGAAGTGTCCTTCTGTTCGTAAAGTGCATTCCTTGTGCACTCTATCGATTTGATTAAGGTATGGCTGCGTGATATGCCGAATGAATATCCGTTTTCAACATAAAGATATGTTGATAATAAAACTCAGGTATCTTTCGGAATTTGTCATGTATACTAATCAGACAACACTCAATATATAAGACTTTTAATTAAGCGCGTAAATATTAACGAGTAATGGCGTTTTTTCAAGCCGATATATCAGTTTTAGTATTTACGCCATGACATTAAAATACAATAATATTCTTATATCCAGACTAATATTTTTATATTCGTTTTTTCTGAAACAGACATTGTCAATTATATTATCGGAGCTTATCCAATTGCCGAATAGTCCATATGATTTTGTCATTTTCTCCTAAACACAGCCATTATACATATTATTTTCGTATACGCTATTGTTATTGTTAAAAATTATAGCACAGACATCATTTGTTGTCAAGTGTTATTTTTTATTATATTTGTAGATTAATTTTTTGATATGCATTTGTGATATCTGGGTTTCAATTTATGATATATTATTCCAGATTTTGTCAATAATATCTGTACGTAACATTTTTACTATTATTAACCTTTGGCACATCACCTGATTAACATATTCTATAATACTAAGTTGTCACCTCAGCTTAACTGCCGCATTAAGCATTCTAAATCAAGAAAAAAAATATTGGATCTACAGCATTCGCAACTTTTGACTGGAATATTTTTAAATCAGCAATATTAAATATTTAATTTTTTGTGGAAACTATTGCAATTTGCCCCGAAACGTGATATATTATAGTATGGAGTTTACATGGTATGATTTGTCTGTAGATTAATTAAATTATTTCGATTAAGATAATTTAAGCATCTCAGACACAAGTGCTCTGAAGGGATGAATGAAAATGAAGATGAGAAAGAAAGTATTAAAAACAGTGTCAGCAGTAGTAGCGGCTATCATAGCTGCCTCGGCTGTTGTACCTTCTGCCGTAACTTATCCTGTTACAGCAGCAGGCGGAAACGTTCAGATCTACGAATTTGAAAACGGCAAAACATCCGGCGGAAAGATATTTTCCAACGGAACTGAGGGTCTTAAACGCGGAGGAGACTGGAGCGATGCTACCGACCTATCGAATTTCTCGGGAAAAGGTTTCTCCTATCTCGACCAGAAAGGTACTACTGTCAGCGTTGAAGTCAACGCACCCGAAAAAGGTCTTTATCAGCTGACTTTCTGCTACTGTCAGCCGAGCGACAGAAACAGAAAAGTACAGTATCTCAACGTAAACGGTGTTAATCAGGGAGAACTGACTTTTCCGTACAACGAATCTTTCGGAGAAGTTTCGGGCGGAATCGTTCTGCTGAACAAGGGAAAGAATACCATCGAGCTAGAAGGATACTGGGGCTATACTTATTTTGACTATTTAAAGGTAGAACCTGCTCCAGAACATATCGCAAACCTTTCACCGACAACCGAACTTTCAAATCCTAATGCTTCAGATTCCACAAAGCGTCTCTACAGCTATCTGCGTGATCAGTATGGCAAACATATAATCGCAGGTCAGCAGGAGTACTGCGGTTCTCACAACTATAATTCATGGAACAGTCCCGATGTATTTATAAAGGACAACGAAGCAGAATTTGAGTATATCCTCGACAAGACAGGTAAACAGCCAGCGATACGCGGTATCGATCTGCTTGCATACAGCACCTCCTCCACATGGAGAGATGACGCTCCCGAGCGCGCTATCGAGTGGACAAACAAGTATCATGGCATCGTAACTATGACATGGCACTGGAACGTTCCCTGCGAAAAAGGCAGCAGCGATATTGCGTTCTATGTTAAATCCGCAAGTGATAAATATACAACTTTCAGCATAACCAAAGCCCTTGAGGAAGGTACATGGGAGAATGAAGTTCTCATGGCTGATATAAAGCTTATCGCAGGAGAACTTAAAAAGCTGAAAGATGCTGACGTCCCCGTTCTGTGGAGACCTCTCCACGAAGCCGAGGGTGCCTGGTTCTGGTGGGGTGCAGAGGGTGCAGAACCCTGCAAGAAGCTCTACCGTCTGCTTTATGATCAGCTTACAAATGTATACGGTCTGGATAACCTTATCTGGATATGGACAGGTTCAACTTCACCTGCTGCATCGGAATGGTATCCTGGTGATGATGTAGTTGATATCGTTGGCTGCGACAAGTACAACGCCAAAGACGGTCTGCCTAATCTCAGCGCTATCTCCGCAACATTCTACAGCCTTGTCCAGAGTACCGATGGTCAAAAGATGGTAACTATGTCTGAAAATGACTCTATACCTTCTATCGAAAATCTTGTGAATGAAAAGGCTCACTGGCTCTATTTCTGCCCCTGGTATATGAACTACCTTACAAGTGAACAAAACAATCCTGTAGATAATCTCATCGACGTTTATACAAGTGAATATTGTATAACTCTCGATGAGCTTCCCGATCTGAAAACTTATCCTATAGCAGAAAGCACGACTGCAAAGGCTAAAGCGCTTTACGGTGATGCAAACTGTGACGGAGAAGTTGATATATCCGATGCTGTGCTTGTAAAGCAGTATCTTGCTGCTCCTAAAAAGTATACTATATCAGCACAGGGTCTGAAAAATGCCGATGTCAATAACAGCGATGATGGTCTGACCGAACTTGATGCCATTGATATACAGAAGTACACGGCAGGTATCATCAAATCATTCAACGTCTGATAATCAATAACAATATCTGCGAAGAAAGCCCCATACTTTTACCGTAAATCAGGAAAAGCTCTTCTTTTATGATAGTGCTGTTGATTCAGAATATAAAATCTTTTGAGGAGGAGAATATCATGAAGTTAAGAAACAGGCTGCTGGCAGCAGCAGCAAGTGCGTCTCTCGTGCTGAGTCAGGCGGCATACTTTGCCCCTGCTGTTCATGCAGCTGATGAGCTCAAGGATGCACTTGCCAATTCTTCAAGCGTCAAGTACGACTTCGCAAGAGCATTGCAGTACTCTATGTACTTCTACGATGCAAATATGTGCGGTGATGACGTTGAAGGAAACAACCGCTTTGAATGGAGAGGAAATTGTCATACCTATGATTCAAAAGTTCCGCTCCACCCAATCGAGGACTGGGAAGGTGTAAACCTGACCGAATCACAGATCAAGAAGTACAAGAGTCTTCTTGACCCCGACGGTGACGGCTATGTTGATGTAGCAGGCGGTTACCACGATGCAGGTGACCACGTTAAATTCGGTATGCCCGAGAACTATGCCGCTTCAACAGTTGGCTGGGGTTATTACGAATTCCGTGATTCTTACATCAAGATCGGTGAACAGGATCACATCGAGACCATACTTCGTCATTTCAACGACTACCTTATGAAGTGTACTTTCCTTGACAAGAACGGTGATGTCGTTCTTCACTGCTATCAGGTAGGCGATGGTGATCTGGATCACAGTTTCTGGAATTCACCCGAGATGGACGAAATGGCAAGATCTGCATTCTTCCTGACACCCGAGAAGCCTCAGACTGACTATGCAGCTTCTGCTGCAGCTTCGCTGGCTATCAACTATCTGAACTTCAAGGACACTGACAAGACCTATGCTCAGAAGAGCCTTAAATACGCAAAGGCACTCTTCAAGTTCGCTATGGATAATCCTAAGGATCTTTCCGATAACGGCGACGGTCCTAAGGGCTATTACAGATCCGGCAAATGGGAAGACGATTACTGCTGGGCTGCTGCTTGGCTATACAAGATAACCGGCGATCATATGTATCTCGAAGAGATCTATCCCAACTACGACTTCTATGCAGCACCCTGCTATGTACACTGCTGGAACGACGTATGGGGCGGAGTACAGTGCGTACTCGGTGAGATATGCAGAGATACTCCTTACACCAAGGGCGAATACGTTTATCCCGATTTCATTGAGGAATTCAAAAAAGCTGCAAACAAGAGCCCCTATGAGCAGATGAACTGCTGGGAGTCTGTTGAGAAGGCTATAAATAATTATATGACAGGCGGCGTAGGTAAAGTAACACCTCAGGGTTACTGGTGGCTGGATACATGGGGCAGTGCACGTTACAACACTGCTGCACAGCTGGAAGCACTGGTATACACCAAGTACAACGGTGATAAGCCCAATAAGTACAGTGACTGGGCTAAGAGCCAGATGGAATACATCATGGGCAACAATGATATCACCTATCTTGAGCGTATCGAGGAAAACAATGCAGCTGAGAAGAACGGTGAGCCTAAGCCATGGAGCGATGACGAACTTCACGGAAGCAGAAGCTTCATCGTAGGCTTCAACGAGAATTCTGTACAGTATCCTCACCACAGAGCAAGCTCCGGTCTTACCAAGTGTGAAGATCCCGATCCCCAGAGATATGTACTCTTTGGCGCACTTGCAGGTGGTCCCGACAATCAGGATCGTCACAATGATATAACCAAAGACTGGATCTACAACGAAGTTACTATCGACTACAACGCAGCTTTCGTAGGCGCAAGTGCAGGTCTTTACAAGTACTACGGTACTTCTCAGATGGCTCCTACCAAGAACTTCCCTCCCAAGCCTACATTCTCGGGCTCCAACGGCGGTTCGACCAGCAATGAGTGTTGGGTAACAGCCTGCGGTATCGACGATCTCCATTCTGACGGCGCAGGCGTTACCAAGGTTTCCCTTTATGTAATGACTGCTTCCACCAAGAAGGTTGAAGATCTTACAGTACGTTACTACTTCAGCACAAAGGGTATGAAAGACCCCAACAATATCAAAGTTTCCGAGCTTTACGATCAGGCTGCTGTAGAAGCCGCTCCCGCTAACGGTACAATCAGCGGTCCTTACAAGTACGACAAGATGAACGATATGTACTATGCCGAAATCAAGTGGGACGATTACAACATCGCAAACTCAGGCAAGAAGTATCAGTTCACTGTTGGTCTTTACTACGGTGACAATTGGGATCCTACCGATGACCCAAGCTACAAGGATCTCAAGATCTATGAGGTAGATGATGCATTCTTCGCAACAGGTACAGAAGTCAAGACAGAGAATATCTGCGTATAC
>Ga0256405_10005326_pt1 | contig 22469 bp, 23 predicted proteins | sample RumenRJG_02DNA_FD_189096 | JGI IMG/M metagenome (GOLD analysis project Ga0256405, IMG submission 189096) | Bovine rumen microbial communities from Lethbridge, Alberta, Canada - RJG_02 | ecosystem: Host-associated > Mammals > Digestive system > Stomach > Rumen | place: Canada: Alberta... | reverse complement strand
GAATACACACTGAGCCGTTCTCTAAGCCCTACGATGGTGGCTGAATACCAACGGAAACTGATACCGCAAGAGGTAATGAGAAGATCTCTTGAAGAATACTGCTCGTTCATTAAAAACAATCAATAATTGCTTATGTCACGTAGAAAAGAGGTATGAGAATTATTAACAAGATAGGAAACGAGGAACTTTTGAACAGAGAAAAATCACTCTTTCTTTGTTCAAAACATGCGCCATATTCTGTCTATGACAAGGTGTTCGGGTGGGTAGATTCTCTTACTGCTGACGATTGCGTTATATGCTTTAACTCTTCAGAGTTGGAGGATGAAGTGATGAGAGCTTTACTCGTCAATCAAGTTCCTACGATTCTTGTAGTAATGAATCGTTTTACTGACAAGTACAACATACAGATTGAGAAGGCTTTGACTGAAGAACGCATGCTTATTCTTGTTCTTCAACGTGACGAACCTTATGGCGCAGGACAGACTCCAAGGCTGAGAAATCAGTATATGTTGCAGAAGGCTGAGCACGTAGTCTGCGGTTATATCAACAAAAATGGCAGTATATTTCCCCTCTTGGCAGGTGTAAAAAATGTACGCTATTTGGAACAAGAATCTGTCATGATGGCTGCAGAGCCGCTCGATCCGCCTACCCATCAGCGATGGACAGTTTGGCAAGACAAGATTCTTTTACGAATGTTTTATGAAGACATGGGGCTTCACGCTATCAAGAAACAACTCCGCAGAACTTATGTCTCTGTAAGAAATAGAATCAAAGCTATCACATTACCTGAAGAGGTCCTAAAGGGACGCGAGTTTGAAGACTTTGTATTAGAACTCTTCGACCTGAATGAAACAAAGACCTATTCATTATTAGAATGGAGAGGTGACAAATCCTTAGGAGAAATTAGTCCTGCTAGCAACACCTATCCTGACTTTGTACTTGAATATAATGAAGGCAAATGGAAAAAGAAAATCGCTGTAGAATGTAAATGGCGAGCAAGCATCCCCAGACATTTATCTCAACCTCTGTTCATGTCTGAGCAAATTGCTCGTTATCAGGAATATGCCCAAGAGAAGACTATAGATGTATTCATTATATTAGGCGTAGGAGGAGAACCTTCTATGCCTGAGGAGCTCTATTTAATTCCTATTAATTCCGTCTCTCAAATACAATCAAAGCCCTCAATGCTTAAACAGTTCAAGAGAGAAACTGTAAACAAGTGGCTATCAATAGACGAGTTTAAAGAAAAGAACGTTCCTTAATTTGTGATTAGTTGGAATAAAATATGTAACTTTGCAAGCAAAATATGAACATGGACGAGAATACGATAAAGGAAGCACTGCTGAAAGGAGAGCGTGTAACGCTGGAGTGCAAGAAGGCTAAGTCTGAGGTTCCCAAAGAACTTTGGAATACGTACTCTGCCTTTGCGAATACCATAGGTGGGCTGATACTGCTTGGCATAGAGGAGCATCGGAAAGAAACTGACCCAGCCAAACGCTTTGAGATAATAGGTGTTGACAATCATCAGAAGATTCTGACGGACTTCTGGAACACCATCAACAGCGACAAGGTGAATGAAAACATTCTTGTTGAGAAGGACGTTGAGGTAGTTGATCTGGATGGAAAGAAGATTGTATGTATCCATGTGCCTATGGCAGATTTCCGCATGAAGCCAATCTACCTGAACGGCAACGTTTATAAGGGAACGTACAGGCGTAACCATGAAGGTGATTACCATTGCACAGAGCGGCAGGTGAGAGCCATGATACGCGACTCTTTCGAGGATGGCAATGATGGCATCCTGATTGAACATTACAACATGGATGATATCGACATCGACACGCTGCATCGTTATCGTACATTGTTCCGGGTGTGGAACAATGATCATGTATGGAACGAGGTTGATGATAAAACGTTTCTCAGGAATCTCGGAGGCTATATCGTCAATAGAGAGGAAGGGAAAGAGGGCTTGTCGATGGCTGGCTTGATGATGTTTGGAAAGGGGTTGCCTATACGGGAACGCTTCGATAATTTCCGCATGGACTACCTCAACTTCTGCAACCTTATTGGTGAGGAACGCTATAGCGACCGCCTGACTTATGATGGGCGTTGGGAAAACAACTTGTATCAGTTCTTCAGCATTGTATTGCCAAAGATGACTTTCGACTTGCCGAGACCATTCCGAATGGAGGGGTTGCAGCGAGTGGATGACACACCTCAGCATAAAGCTGTACGCGAAGCCTTTACCAACTCGATAATTCATGCAGACCTGATGATGGATGCTGGCATCTTACGAATTGAAAAGCATGATGACCGTCTCTGCTTCCGTAATCCTGGATTGTTGAGATTGCCTATAGAGCAGATCTACGAAGGTGGTAACTCCAAGGCTCGTAACCCGCGTATTCAGAATATGCTTCGCATGGTAGGCTTTGGTGAGAATATCGGTTCCGGTTTCCCCAAGATCATTGCTGCTTGGAAAGAGACTGGTTGGGGCGAACCAGAGTTGAAGAATAAGATAGAAGTAGATGAAGTGGAATTGGTTCTGCCTGTTTCAACTGCAACAACAAATGTCGTAAAAGATGTCGTAAAAGATGTCGTAAAAGAACTAACTGATAGACAGCGAGTTATAATTGATTTAATAAGAGAGAACCCTTCGTTGAGCGCCAGTGAAATGTCACAAAAGACAGGCATGGTGACACGAACTATTCAAAGAGACTTGGCATCACTACACGAAAAAGGTATCCTTACTCGCGAAGGTGGGCGTAAAGACGGTAAATGGGTAATACTTAATATTTCGAAATAATTGATTAACTTTCTATGTAAAGCAAAGCGAAAGGCTACGGGTAGGCGCGACAGCGGGAATCCTTAGGGTCGAGCGGCATATAAAATATGACGACACGCTCAATGAGTTCGTGGTGACGGTGGAGCGTAAAAATGTCGAAGTTAGTGATAGAGATAATGATAGAGATAAGGCGCTGGAAAACAATGACTTGAAAAATTCAGGTCAGCAAGGTAATGATAGAGATGACAGAGCTAATCAATCTGGAGTTCCTTATAAGGATCTTGATGGTACTCAGAAGAATATCATTCAGTTCTGTTCTATTCCAAGAAGTGCAAGGGAGATACTTGAACATATTGGATACAGTTACCATCCTACGCATATTTCAAAATACATAAAACCATTGCTCGAACTTGGTTTTATCGAAATGACGGAGCCCGACAAGCCTAATAGCAAGAATCAGAAATATCGGAAACTAAGAAAGGAGTGATGGTTGACGGGTTGACACCTATATGACAATATCAACTTGTCAACGCTGAATATTATTCTTTTCCCTTAAGGTTCCTCATGGGCTTTAAGGGAAAAGAAGTTTTTAGGAGAAAATGCGGCAGTAGCAACGCTGAAATCGAGGGATGGACGTAGCAGTATCAAATCAGTATCAAATATGCAATGATTAAAAAGAAAAAGCCCCGTAAATCATTGATTTACAGGACTTTCTTGGAGGGTGCCCGGACGGACTCGAACCGTCGACATTCAGAACCACAATCTGACGCTCTAACCAACTGAACTACGGGCACCATGTTTGCTTTGTCTTCAGATGTCACGGCTTGACCATTTAAGCGGGCTTAATGGCTCTCGCTGCTCTATCCGTTGATTAAGCGGGTGCAAAGGTAACTGTTTTTTTTCGAACAACCAAATGTTTGAGCGTTTTTTTGCAAAAAAGTTTAATTGTGAGTTTCTTTATGAGATATTCAGCTTTACGTTCTCTGCATTTTAGATGTGTTCTGACTTCTACCTGATGAACAGCAGTTCGCGGTACTTCGGCAATGTCCACAGACCGTCTTCGACAATCATTTCCAGTTTGTCGATTTCTTTTCTGATGGCTTCCATCTTGGGGCATACGGTGTCGTGATACTGTATGGCGCGCTGGTGGATGTCGCCGATGCGGTTGGCTACGCGGCGGGCGTCGGTGAGCTCCTCTACAAGCTGCTCGATGCGCTCGGTGCGCTCTGCGATTTCTTCAATCAGCTTCATGTTTCGGCTGCTGAGGCGTTCTGCGCGTTCTGGTGAGAAGACGTCTTTCATACCCTGCACGTTCTTGATGAGCTGGCTTTGGTAGTGGGTCGACACAGGTATGATGTGGTTCATTGACAGGTCGCCTAATACGCGGGCTTCTATCTGCACGGTCTTGACGTACATCTCCCATTTCACCTCGTTGCGGGCTTCCAGTTCCTTGCGGTTCATCACCTTGGTCGACTCGAACATACTGACGCTTGCCTCGTCGAGGTAGTGTTCAAAGACCACGGGGCAGGAGCGCTCTACATCGAGTCCTCTGCGGGCCGCCTCTTTGACCCACTCGTCGGAATAGCCGTTGCCGTCGAAGCGGATGGGCTTGCAAGTCTTGATGTCGTCCTTCAGCACTTCGAGTATGGCGCTGACCTTGTTCTCGCCACCGGCAATCTTGGCGTCGACACGTTCCTTGAAGGCGTTAAGAGCTTCGGCCATAGCAGCGTTAAGCGCTATCATGGCCGAGGCGCAGTTGACGCTACTGCCGGGAGCGCGGAATTCGAAGCGGTTGCCGGTGAAGGCGAATGGCGACGTACGGTTTCGGTCTGTATTGTCAACGATGAGGTCGGGAATCTGTGGAATGTCTATCTCCATGCTCTTCTTGCCTTTTACCTCAGAGAATTCTCCCTGTTCGATGTGGTCCAGCAGCTCTGTCAGCTGTGTGCCGAGGAAACTGGAGATGATGGCTGGCGGTGCCTCGTTGCCGCCCAAGCGGTGTGCGTTTGTGGCACTCATAATTGATGCCTTCAGCAGGCCGTTGTGCCGGTAGACGGCCATCAGTGTTTCAACGATAAAGACCACGAATCGCAGGTTCTCTTCAGGTGTGGAGCCAGGAGCGTGGAGTAGGGTAGAAGGTCGTGCGTTTTGCGGTGAGTGTAGTGCTGTCAGGCTCCAGTTGTTGTGCTTGCCTGAGCCGTTGATGCCGTCGAACGGCTTTTCGTGGAGCAGCACGCGGAATCCGTGGTTGCGTGCCACGCGCTTCATGAGTGACATCAGCAGCATGTTGTGGTCGACGGCCAGGTTGCACTCCTCGAAAATCGGTGCCAGCTCAAACTGGTTGGGAGCCACCTCGTTATGGCGTGTCTTGCAGGGTATGGCCAGTTCCAGGGCTTGAATCTCCAAGTCTTTCATAAACGCCTGCACGCGGTCGGGGATGGTGCCGAAGTAGTGGTCGTCCATCTGCTGGTTTTTGGCACTTTCGTGCCCCATGAGAGTGCGCCCCGTCATCAGCAGGTCGGGGCGTGCCGAGTAGAGTCCTTCGTCGACGAGGAAGTATTCCTGTTCCCAGCCGAGGTTTACCTGCACCTTCGTCACGTCGTCGTAGAACAGCTGGCAGACGTCGCGTGCAGCGCTGCTGACGGCGTGGATGGCGCGCAGCAGAGGCGCTTTGTAGTCGAGTGCCTCGCCTGTATAGGCAATGAATATGGTGGGTATGCAGAGCGTGTCGTCGATGATAAAGACTGGCGACGTCGGGTCCCAGGCTGAGTATCCGCGTGCCTCGAAGGTGTTGCGTATGCCGCCGTTAGGGAAACTGGAGGCGTCAGGCTCCTGCTGCACCAGCAGTTTGCCGCTGAACTTTTCTATCATGCCCCCCTTGCCGTCGTGCTCGACGAAGGCGTCGTGCTTCTCGGCGGTGCCCTCTGTCAGTGGCTGGAACCAGTGGGTGTAGTGCGTCACGCCCATTTCCATAGCCCATTGCTTCATGCCGGTGGCCACAGCGTCGGCTATTGAGCGGTCGAGGCGTGCGCCGTTGTCCATGACGTCAATCATCTTGTCGTAGACATCCTTCGGCAGGTACTTGTACATCTTCTGCCGTGTGAACACGTATTTGCCGAAATACTCCGACGGGCGCTCTGTGGGAACTTTCACGTCAAGGGCCTTCTTCTTAAAGGCCTCCTCAACAACTTGGAATCTGAGGTTGTTTGCCATTTCTTAGTCTATGTATCGTTTTGTTATTTCACTGTAATCGTCGATGCGCCGGTCGCGTAGGAATGGCCACCAGCGCCTGACCTGTTCGGGGTGGTCCATATCCATCTCGACGATGATGCTCTCCTCTTCGTTGTCAGAGGCTTCGTAATGGATTTCTCCCTGCGGACCGCAGACGAACGACGTGCCCCAGAACGGTACGCCGTCCTCGTCGCCCACGCGGTTGACGGCCACCACAGGCAGGCCGTTGGCGACGGCATGACCGCGCATCACCGTCTGCCAGGCGCGACGCTGTCGCTGCTGCTCCTCAGGTGTGTCTTCAGGAGCGTAGCCGATGGCAGTGGGGTAGATGAGTATCTCTGCGCCCTGCAGGGCCATCAGTCGTGCTGCCTCGGGGTACCACTGGTCCCAGCACACCATGACGCCTAAGCGTCCTACGCTGGTGTCGATGGGGTGGAACCCTAAGTCGCCTGGCGTGAAGTAGAACTTCTCGTAGTACCCCGGGTCGTCGGGGATGTGCATCTTGCGATAGCGTCCGGCTATCGAGCCGTCGCGCTCAATGACGACCGCCGTGTTATGGTAGAGTCCTGCCGCACGTCGCTCGAATAACGAGGTGACGATGACCACGCCATAGCGTTTGGCCAGTTCGCCGTATATTCTTGTGGAAGGTCCCGGAATGGGTTCCGCTAAGTCGAAGTTCTTGACATCCTCTACCTGACAGAAATAGAGCGAGTTGTGCAGTTCTTGCAGCACGATGAGCTGTGCGCCGCGTTCTGCTAAGTTGGCAATGCCGTCGGCCAGCCGCTCAATGTTCTGTCGGCGGTCAGCGGTATTGTGCTGTTGCAGGAATCCTATTTTTAGTTTTCTCATTGTATAACGTTTTCTGGGTATTGCATGGTGCAGCAGTGTAGCGAGCCGTGCTGGCGTATGATGCTGCGGCAGTCAATGCCGATAATGTCATGGTTGGGGAATGCTTCGCCGATGATGTGCAGGGCTTCGTCGTCGAGGTCGGGCTGTCCGTATGTCGGGCAGAGCACGGCCCCGTTGATAACCAGGAAGTTGGCGTAGGTAGCAGGGAGACGGTCATATTGACCATTGACCATTGACCATTGACCATTCTCATAGATAGGGTGGGGCATCGGCAGTTTCAGCAGACGATAGGGGCGTCCGTCGATGGTGCGCAACTCTTGCAACTGCTGTTCCATGAGCTTTAGTTCGTGGTATTGCTCGTCTTTCGGGTCGTCGCATCCCATATATAATAAGGTGTCGTCAGGACAGATGCGCACCAGCGTGTCGATGTGCCCATCGGTGTCGTCGCCCGTCAGTGCCCCGTGGTCAATCCAGACGATGCGTTCGGCACAGAGTGTCTCTTTCAGCCGATTCTCTATCTGCTGCTGCGTCATTGGCTGGTTGCGGTGGGGTGCCAGCAGACAGCCAGTCGTGGTGAACACCGTTCCGCGTCCGTCGCTCTCGATGCTGCCGCCTTCGAGTACGAAGTCGAGGCAGTCAACGTACAGTCCTTTTACGCGCCCTTCGTCATAGAGTCGGCGGTTGATGGCGTTGTCAAGGTCGGCAGGGAATTTCTCGCCCCAGCCGTTGAACTTGAAGTCGAGGAGTCGAGGTTCGAGGTTCGGGGTGCAAGGTACGAGCGTGATGAAACCGTGGTCGCGTGCCCACGTGTCGTTGGTAGGCGGCTCGACGACGAGCACTGGTTCATAGCGCTTGATGGCTTCAGCCATTTGGCGGTAGGTCTCGGTGATGTCGTCAAGCATGGGCGCCCAGTCAGTATCAGCGTGCGGCCAGGTCAGCTGTACGCCGCTTTGTGGCTCCCATTCTGCAGGAAGTCTGTAGCTTTGTTTCGGAAACATGGTGCAAAATTACGAAATAATTATGAATTATGAATTACTAATTATGAATTATTTTGTATCTTTGCACGCAAAATGTCTCAAAATGTTAGAATTGAAGGATGCTTCGCTGACTATTGACGGTCGACAGTTGTTCAGTCGCTTGTCGCTGATGGCGATGAACGGCCAGGTTACTTGCATCACGGGTGGGCGTGGTACGGGCAAGACGGCGTTGCTGCAGGTGATGCTGGGTCTTCTGCCGTTAGACGAAGGGCTGGTCAGCGTCGACGGCGAACTGCTGACACCCCTGTCGGCTCCCGTGTTCCGTCGTATGATTGCCTATGTGCCTCAGCGCCGCGAGGTGATGATAAGTCAGCCGGACGTTGACACCGAAGGTCTGGAAACCGTCTGGTGGCCACATCAGGGTCGACGCTACCAGCTGGTGCCTATTGACGACCATCTCAACGTGGCACCGATGGCTACGAAGCCCATCATCATCGTCGACGACCCTGAGCCCTCGATGCTCGTCACGCTGAAGAAGCTCTCTGACAGTGGTCATGTTGTGGTCGTGGCTACAGAGCAGGAGGAATACTTGAACATATCGGATAAAATCATAACACTTGGAAAAAATGAACATCACGTATATTAGCATACCGCTCGGATTATTGTTATTGGCAGTTCCTGCCTATCTGGTGTTTACTTACGATAGGCTGTCATGCCGCAAGTTGGCATTGGACGTGGTGCGAATGCTTGTGCAGCTGTCGCTGATGGGGGGCGCGCTCTTTCTGCTCTACCGTTTCGACTCGTTCTGGCTGTCGCTCCTGTGGCTTCTGCTCTTGGTGGTGGCTGCGGCCTTCATGCTGGTCAGCCGTGCCCGTCTGCGCAGCCGGGTGCTGTTCTTTCCCGCCTGTGCCGGTATGTTCTGCAGTGTCTTGGCCGTCAGTGCCTATGTCATTCTCGCCGTCTTTCGCCCTGAAACGCCGTTGAGCGTTCGCTGGTGGGTGCCTGTGACGGGTGCGCTGATGGCTCATGTGCTGACGACGAACATCCACGCCGTACGTACTTATTTTGACTGTCTACGACAGGACAGCCAGGCCTATTACACCCTGTTAGGCAACGGCGCCCCTCGCAGGCAGGCGCTGGCACCTTATATAGCGCGTGCCCTGAAAAGTCTGACCGTACCCGCTGCTGCCAGTTTGTCGGCTATGGGGCTATTCGTGTTGCCGATGCTGCTCTCTGGCTTGCTGTTAGGAGGTCTTAAACCTGTTGAGGCCGTCTTCGTCTTCGTGGTCTTGGTGTTTGCAAGTCTCTTAGCTTCAGTGGCTTCGCTGTTCTTGACCATCTGGATTGCCGACCGTCGCGCCTTCACCCACGAAGGGCGCTTGGCCGATATCTTTACGGCTGATTGATACAGGTCAAATAGGTTGACATCTGTCAATTATTTTGCTCTTATCGTCTCAAACACGCCTCAGATGTGCTCTGACATAGGACAATGGTGTTATCTTTGCACTGTCAAAAGTAAGGATAACAGATTTTAATAGGTTTTTTAAGGTAAAAAGAAAGTCGGAGCGCGATGCCCCGACTGTTTTTTTTCCCGTAAGTCTGCTTTTTTTGTCGAAAAATTTGGCTGTTAACAGAAAAACAGCTATTTTTGCAAAAAATTAAGGTAATAATAATTAATAGCGATGAAAAAACTACTATTGGTATTGGCTGGTGTGATGTTGGCAATGGTAGCCGAAGCTTACACCTGTGTCAGTTTCAAGTCGGGCGATCCGAGCATATTGTTAAAGAAAGTGGGCATTACCTATGAGATAGATTGGGACCATGCCCGTGTCACTAATCATGATAACTTGTTGTGGCAGCAGTACTTGAAGAAGCGCGGTGCCGACTTCGTGCGCGACTGGCCGAATGACCGCAAGAAGGCAGAACAGTATTTCACCGTCCGTTTTAACAAGAAGAGTGACTATATGCAGATTGTTGACGGCGGAAAAGGTGAGTATAAGATGATTTTACGTCCGAAGACCATCGACGTGGGCAATGGCGGCAGTTCCTTCAATCCGTGGGCTTCGGCCAAGGCTGGCGGCGTCGTCATCAACGGTACCATCGATTTCCTCGATACACGAACCGGTAAAGTCGTCTGTGTGCTGAACATCGTTGAGGCCAAGGGTGCTGGTGCGCCTTCTGAGACTGTCCGTTTGGGTCTGACGCTCAACGAGATTGCCGGCGACATCTGCGATTTCATTGATGACGAGGTGGAAGATGGCAAGATTCAGGCAACAGCTGTCGTTGGTGCCGGTGCTGTCTCATCTTCTGTCAAAGAACCTGTGGAAGCTGTTGAGAAACCAGTAACAACCGCTAAGAGCCGTAAGAACTCTAAGCAGCGTCAGGCTGAGGCTCCCGCTGTAGAAGTGGTTGAAGAAGAGGTCGTTGAGACAGCGTCGGAATCGGGTGTGAACCTTGGTGGCCGTAAACTGGTCGTTACCGAAACCCGGAAGTATCCTGCGTCGTTCACCCTGCGTGTCGGCAGTGAGCAGGTCAAGATGATTCTGGTTCGCGGCGGTCACATGAATATGGGTTACGACGGCAGTGGTAGCCGTAAGATGCACAGCGAGCCCGTCCACGAAGTGGCCGTCACCTCCTTCTATATCAGTGAGCGGCCCCTGTCAGCCGGCGTCGTCATTGGCATTGTCGGCGACAAGAATACCGACGGCAAAGGCAATGAGTTGGCTCAGGTGCGTGAGTTCGACGATGCTGAGCGTGCCGTAGCCGCTATCGCCCAGCGTGCTGGTAAGAAATATCGTCTGCCGACGGAGGCCGAGTGGGAGTATGCCGCCTGCAGCGACGTTCAGAACCAGATTTTCCACATTGCCGGTACCGACTATGTGTGCTACGAGTGGTGCAGCGACTGGCTTGACGACTACTCTGACCGCAATGGCGTAGTGACCGACCCCACGGGGCCTCGTGATGGTGAGCAGCACGTTGTACGTTCCTTCAACTGCGACCGTGGTAAGTTCGACCGCAGCAGCGATGTCGACGAGGACGATGCCTACGTAGGCTTGGTCCGTTTGGTGATAAAAGCAAAAGATTTCAAATAAACTTATTCATTAACCTTTAAAAAGTTAGAATTATGAAAAAAATCATGATGATGCTTGCAGCTGCCATGCTGCTGACAGCAACGACTGCCAATGCGCAGTTCCGTAAGAAGGACAACAATCGTGTGCCCGACCGCTTCCACATGGGTATCCGTGGCGGTGTTACCGGTAGTACATTGACAGGTGATAACACTGACAATATTAAGGGATTGTGGTTCCCGACTGGTGGTTTTGGCCTCGACTTCCAGGTAGCTCCTGTACCCATCTTCCTCGGTGTCGGTCTGTACTACCAAAATCAAGGCTATTCCTATGAGTATAAAAGATATGGTTATACAGAGACAAAGGACGTTGACGCACATTGCGTTCAGCTGCCTTTAACTGCCAGCTACCATATCAACGTGGCTCCAAACTTGTTCATCAATCCGTTCCTCGGTCCTTGGTTCTCTTATAACTGTACCGATATTGATAACGACGAAGATTGGAACGATGACCGTTTCGACTATGGTGTCCGCTTTGGTTGCGGTATGAACTTCGGCCGTCTGACTCTTGACTTAGGCTATGATATTGGCTTGAAGAACTGGTATGACGGTAACAGAGATTATAGCATCCACACTGGCATTTTATTCATGACCGTTGGTTTCAACTGGGCTGGTTCGCGCTAAACTATGGTGAGGAAGATTCTCTTCGCAACAATAGTGGCACTGGTAGGCTTCGTGCCTGCCAGTGCTCGTTTTAATGGGGCCAAGAAAGACGCGCCGAAAGCCCATGTGGGCATTCGTGCAGGTATCGGTGCCAGCGAATATTCAAATCTTGACCGGCCCTTGGGCTTGGCCACAGGCGTTGGCGGTCTCCATGTTGACTTCAAGGTGGCAAAGTTGCCCTTTTATATCGAGACTGGCGCCTATTATATGGATATGGGTACACGGTTGCGCGAGGGTTCTTATTGGTATCGTCGTTATAACGACCGCAGCTACTATCGCGATGGACACTATTATTCGTCGGGTAGCGACCGCTGGGACGACGTTCCGCGATATACCGTTCACAACCACTCTGTCTTAGTGCCGCTGGCCCTGAGCTATCATATCTACCTGAACGACCATATCGTATTACAGCCTTTTTCTGGTGTTTACGGCTCTTACGGTTTCACCAGCAAGGATATGGACTTCGGCTTACGCGACGGTTTAGCTGTGTCGTTTGACCATTTCAACATCAGCCTCGGCGTCAATGTCGGGTTGATTGACCAGAAGCAGCAGACGGATAAGGTCTGGATAGAAGACGCTCAACACACGTCGCTCTTTTTCGCCTTAGGCTTCAACTTCTAATCGTAGGCAGAAAAACAAGCAGGCAGTCTCTCTTCGGAGGCTGCCTGCTTGTTTTTATTCGTAGGTGGTTGGTCAGATGTTTTTCAGTACCAGTGCCGAATTTGTTCCGCCGAAGCCGAAGGAGTTAGACAGTACGGTGTTGATTTCCATGTCCACCGTCTTCGTGGCGAGGTTCAGCGGAGCGCTGTACTCGTCGGGATTCTCGAAGTTGATGTTAGGTGCCACAAAGCTGTTCTTCATCATCAGGATGCTGTAGACGGCTTCAGAGGCACCGGCCATCCAGCATTCGTGCCCCGTCATACCCTTTGTCGAGGAGATGAGCGCACGCTTGCCGTTGAACATACGGTTCAGGGCAATAGCCTCAAACTGGTCGCCCTGTGGCGTTGATGTGGCGTGGGCGTTGACGTAGTCGATGTCGTCAACCGTCACGCCAGCGTCAGCCAGTGCGCGGTTCATTGCCAGTACGCTGCCGTCGTCGCTGGGCTGTGAGATGCCGCCGCCGTTCGATGAGAATCCGTAGCCAGTCACTTCGGCAATGATGTTGGCACCGCGAGCCACGGCACTGTCGTAGTCCTCTAACAGCAAGGCCGCAGCACCGCCTGAGGGAATCAGCCCGTCACGATCGCGGTCGAAGGGGCGGCTGGCTTTCGTTGGCTCGTCCATACGCTTCGAGAAAGCCCCAAGGGCGTCGAACGTCGCCATCGAGTAGAAGTTCGTTTCCTGGGCACCGCCTACGAGCACACGGTCTTGCAGTCCTTGCTTGATGAGCAGGTAGCCAATGCCGATAGAGTGTGAGCCGCTGGCGCAGGCCGATGAAATCGTGAAGTTCACGCCGCGCAGGTGGAAGATGGTGCTCAGGTTCATGTTCACCGTTGAGTTCATCGACTGGAAGATGAGTCCTGAGCCAAGAAGTTCGGAGTCGTGCTTCTCGGCCATGATGTTGGCAGCCTCGATGACGGGTTTTGCTGAAGAGTCGTTGCCGAAGATGACGCCCACCTCGTTGTTCATCAGGAACTCCTCGTCGACGCCAGCCTGTTCGAAACACTCACGTGCAGCCATGAAGGCATATTCTGCCTCTTCCGACAGTCCTGCACGGAGTCGGCGGTGCAGCAGCTTTTTCAGTTCGGGCTTCTGCACGATACCCGTCAGTGCCGACTGATAGCCGTAAGTGATGCGCTCCTGTTCGATGCCGATGCCTGAGCGTCCTTCGTATAATGATTGTTTAACCTCCTCTAAGTTCGTTCCCAAGCACGACCAGATGCCCATGCCTGTCACCACTACTCTTCTCATAATTCTTTATTCTTCAAGTGTACAATCCTCCGTTAATTGAGATGGCTTGCCCCGTGATGTAGGCAGCCTCGTCCGATGCTAAGAAAGCCACCAAGGCCGCCACCTCCTCCGGGCGTCCGAACCGTCCGGCAGGAATCAGCTTCTTCAGTTCTGCCTCGTCTAAGTCGGCTGTCATGTCGGTAGCGATGAATCCTGGGGCGACGGCGTTCACCGTAACGCCACGTGCTGCTACCTCCTGCGCCAGCGCTTTCGTAGCACCTATCAGTGCCGCTTTAGCTGCCGAGTAGTTCGTCTGTCCAGGCAGTCCCTTCAGACCTGAGAGCGATGCCATGTTGATGATACGGCCACCGCGTTTGCGGGGCATCATGTGTTTCAGCAGCCGGCGTGTGATGTAGAAGAATCCGTTCATCGTGGTGTCGAGCACGGTGTGCCAGTCATCGTCCGACATCATAAACATCACGTTGTCGCGACGTATGCCGGCGTTGTTCACCAGCACGGCAATATGGTCGTCAGGGTGAGCGGCCTCCCACTGTTCCATCGCGGCATCTGTCTGAGCGGGGTCAGCCACGTCAAACGGCAGCAGCTCTGCCTGGCCGCCCTCAGCCACAATCTCGTCGAGTGTAGCTTGTGCTGCCTCATGGTTGCTGCGGTAGTTAATCAATACCGGCCATCCTTGACTGGCCAATTTCCGGGCGACAGCCTTGCCGATGCCTCGGGAGCCGCCTGTTACTAATGCATATTTCATCGATTCTCAATTCAAAAACGGGTGCAAAGGTACACATTTTATGATGATTACACAAGAAAAAATCACAAAAGTTCGTAGAATTTGCAACTATTCGGGAAAATTGTTGTACCTTTGCACGCTCAAAGAAGACAACAAGTAATAATTCAACGTTTTATGAATTTATCACCTGCCTTGGAAAAGGCTTATACGAAGGAGCACCTGTCGGCACGCGAGGCTCAGGCACGAGCCGAATGGATAGCCTGGGGCCCCATTGTATTTCAGGCTTCGCGCTTGATGCTGAAGTTTGGTATCCTTGATATGTTACGCGACAGCGACGAGGGCATGACCATTGCTGAAGTGGCAGAGCAGACCGGCTTGTCTGTCTATGCCGTGAAAGTGCTGATGGAGGCTTCGCTGTGTATCGGTACGGTACTTGTCGATAAGGACAGTGAGCGTTTTACGTTGGCCAAGACTGGTTGGTTCCTCATCAACGACCCCGCCACCCGGGTGAACATCGACTTTAATCACGACGTCAACTACGAGGGCTGGTTCCATTTAGAGGAGGCATTGCGTGAAGGCAAGCCCGCCGGGTTAAAGCATTTCGGCGACTGGCCTACCATCTACGAAGGACTGTCGCAGCTGCCTGAGCAGGTGCAGAAGAGTTGGTTCGGCTTTGACCATTTCTATAGCGACAGCTCGTTCCAGCAGGCTTTGGAGGTCGTGTTTGCCAACAAGCCCAAGACGCTCTTGGACGTGGGCGGCAATACAGGCCGTTGGGCTTTGCAGTGCGTGGGTTACGACCCAGACGTCTTCGTCACCGTCATGGATCTGCCGCAGCAGGTGGAGATGATGGAACAGCAGACGGCAGGCAAGCCGGGTGCTGAGCGTATTGATGCTTTCGGGACCGACCTGCTTGACCGCTCGAACTCGTTTCCGACGAACAAGCATTACGATGCTATCTGGATGAGTCAGTTCCTCGACTGTTTCGGAGAGGACGAGATTCAGAGTATCCTTGAGCGTGCTGCCAAGATTATGGATAAGGACAGTCGCGTCTACATTATGGAAACGCTGTGGGATCGTCAGCGCTTTGAGCCGGCCGCTTTCTGCTTGACCATGACCAGCCTTTACTTTACGGCACTGGCCAATGGCAACTCGAAGATGTACAACACAGACGATATGGTGCGTATCATCCGTCAAGCTGGTCTTGAGGTTGAAACCATTCACGACCACTTAGGTCAGGGGCACTCTATTTTAGTGTGCAAGAAGTGTTGAGAGTTTATGATAACGACAATAATAGTGTTTTTATAACGACAACCATGACAACCATGACAACTTTTTACGCACTCGCTACCATTCGAATGGCTTAGTTGTCATAGTTGTTCAAGTTGTCGTTAAATAAAAAATATCAAGTTGTTTTTAATGATCACTTAGAATTAAGATAATGGAAAGAACAGAAATTGAAGAGAAAGTAAGGGAGTTCCTCATTGAGGACTTGGAGATTGAAGAAGAAAAGATTGCCCCCGAGGCCCAGCTGAAAGAAGACCTCGGTATCGACAGTCTCGACTTCGTCGACATTGTCGTCATCGTTGAGAAGAAGTTTGGCTTTAAGATTAAGCCTGAAGAAATGGCCGGCGTGAAGACGCTGAACCAGTTCTGCGACTATATCCAGAGCAAGGTAGGCTAAAGGTGGAGCAACTGGAGCACGAGGCGTGGCGCGGTAGCACTCAGGGTATGCCATGGATGCATCGCTCGCTGATATGGTTTTTCAAGTATCTGAACCTGCGGTTCGTCTACCTGGGAATGGCCATCTTCGTTATACCGTTCTACATGCTGTTTGCCCATCGTGGCTATATAGTCATGTACCACTATTTTCGTCGGCGTCACGGTTTTGGTGTATGGAAGTCGTTCCGCAATGTCTATCTGAATCATTATCGCTTCGGCCAGATTATCCTCGACCGCTTTGCCACATACGCCGGTCAGCGTTTTGAGTTCGAACTCGACGGCAACGATGCCTTCCTTGAACTCTGCCACAGTCAGTCCGGTTTTATGATTCTGAGTTGCCATGTCGGCAATTATGAGTTGGCGGGCTATGCCTTCGAGGCTACTGAGAAGCGCTACAATGCGCTGGTTTACTCTGGTGAGGCCAGGGCCGTGATGGAGAACCGTAACAGGCTGTTGTCAAAGAACAATATCCGCATGATTCCCGTCAGTGAGGACATGTCGCATATCTTCCTGTTGAACGATGCGCTAGCTTCGGGCGAGATTGTCAGCATACCCGCTGACCGCATCTTCGGCTCGCCGCGTTCTGTGGAGTGCGACTTCTTGGGAGCCAAGGCCCGTTTCCCGTATGGCCCGTTTGTCATGGCCCTTCAGCGTGGTGTCCCCACGATGACCATCCTCGTGATGAAGGTGTCCGCCCGTCGCTACAAGTGCTACATCCGTCGGGTGGAGGCTACACAGGGCAAGAGTCGTCAGGAGCGTGCTGCCAGTCTGGCACAGAGCTTTGCCCGTGAGGTGGAGACCGTTCTGCGGTTGCACCCTGAGCAGTGGTTTAACTATTATGAATTTTGGAGTCATGAAGGAGATGAACCTTGAAACGATTGATGTGCTGACACTGTTACCACAGCGTCCGCCGTTTGTGATGATAGACCGCCTGATGCATTGCGACGAGGTGGTCACCACCACCCAGTTCACGGTGCGTCCCGACAACCTCTTTATTGAGGACGGTGGCGTGCTTAATCCGTGTGCCCTGGTGGAGAACATTGCTCAGACGTGTGCTGCCCGCATGGGCTATATCAACCAATATATATATAAGGAACGCGTGCGACTGGGTTTCATTGGTAGTGTCAAGAACCTGCAGATTCTGCGTACGGCCCATGTCGGCGAGACGCTGACCACATCCATTTCGGTGATGCTGGAGGTGATGCGGCTGACACTCGTCAATGCCACCGTGAAGGTGGGCGACGAGACCATCGTGACGGCTGAGATGAAGATAGCGTTGAGCGATATTGAGGCCAAGGAGTAAAAGGAGCAAGGGAATATGGAGAAGACAAAAGAATTGCGAGCCTCGAAGGTGTTCGACGTGCGTTTCAGCGAGGTCGACTCAATGAACGTCGTCTGGCACGGCTCCTATATGCTGTATTTCGAGGATGCCCGCGAGGAGTTCGGGCGTAAGTACAAGTTGGAATACCTGCGTATTGCCGACTTCGGTTACTATGCGCCGCTGGTCGATATGCAGTTCCATTACCGCAAGCCTATCACCTACGGTATGCGTCCTCGCATCGACATCATCTACCGGCCTACGGAGGCTGCCAAGATTGTGTTCGACTACGAAATCTACAATCCTGAGACCGAGGAACTGATGGCTACGGGCCGCTCTGTCCAGGTGTTTATGGATAAGAACTACCAGCTCGTATGGGCTAACCCCGACTTCTACGTCGCGTGGAAGAAGATGTGGGGAGTTGATAATTCATAATTGACAATTCACAATTCACAATTGATAAGATGATACGAAAGATAGCTGATAACATCTACTCGCCATTAGGCGTCACGACGGCTGAGAACTATGCCGCCGTGAAGCAGGGGCGTAGTATGCTTCGCAGCTATCCTGCGGGTACGATGGACTTGCCCGAGGCGTTTACAGCCTCGCTTTTCGACTGGGGTAGGGTAGAGCCGTTGGACGGCTATACGCGCTTCGAGCGCATCGTCATCCAGTCCGTTGGCCGCGCTTTGGCGCAGACCGACATCGATGTCCACTCCGACCGCGTGCTCTTCGTACTGTCTACCACGAAAGGCAATGTCGAACTGCTCGACTCCCGTTCGCAGCAGTTCCCCGCCGACCGCGTGCTGCCCGGCGTTGCCGCCCGTGTCGTTGCCGCCTATTTCGGTTTCAACCGCCAACCGTTGGTAGTCAGCAATGCCTGTATCAGTGGACTGTCGGCTCAGATTACCGCTATGCGCCTGATAGAGAGTGGCGCCTGCGACGTCGCCGTCGTCTGCGGTGCCGACGTGCAGTCGCGTTTCATCATCAGCGGCTTCGGCTCGTTCAAGGCCCTGTCACCTATGGAGTGCCGTCCGTTCGACATCGAGCGGTTAGGACTGAATCTCGGCGAGGCCGCCGCAACCGTCATTTATGAGAGGAGTGAAAAAAGAGGAGAGAGGAGAGAGGAGAGAGGAGAGAGAATTGAGAAAAGAGGAGAGAGGAGAGAGGAGAGAGGAGAGAGAATTGAATGGTTTGCCGTCCGTGGCGCTGTCCGCAACGACGCCTTCCATATTTCCGGTCCGTCGCCGAAGGGTGAGGGGAGCTACCGCGCCATCCGTGCCGCCCTGGGCGATACACCAGCCGACGAACTGGCGTTCATCAATGTCCACGGCACGTCGACGATGTATAACGACGAGATGGAGTCTGCAGCCATCGACCGTGCCGGTCTGCTCGACGTCCCCGTCAACTCACTGAAAGGCTATTACGGTCATACCATGGGGGCAGCCGGTGTCTTGGAGACCATCCTGTCGATGGCAGCTGTCGACGACGGCTGTATCCTTGGCACCCGTGGCTACGAGGAGTTGGGCGTGTCCCATCGCGTCCGTGTCTCCGGCCAGCATGCTGCCACCACGAAGCAGTCGTTCCTGAAACTGCTGTCGGGCTTTGGCGGGTGCAATGCCGCCATGCTGTTCAAGAAAGGAGGTGCCCAATGACTGTCGCAGGATGGGTGAAGATAACGCCGACGGGCGTGGTGGTCAACGGAGAAACGTTGACCACAGAGGCCCGGGGGGCTGCGCTGTTGACCGAGGTCTACCGTGCGCATGTGAACGACTATCCTAAGTTCTTCAAGATGGACGAACTGTCGAAGCTGGGCTTTCTGGCCACCGAGCTGCTGCTACAGGCTGCCGGCGACCGCCATGCTGACAGCGACGACCGTGCCGTCATCCTCTTCGGGCGCAGCGGCTCCGTCTGTAACGACCGTAAGTACCAGCAGACCATTGAGCAGGCGGACGACTATTTCCCCAGTCCCTCCATCTTCGTCTACACCCTGCCCAACATCGTGACGGGCGAGATTGCCATCCGCAACCACTATTACGGTGAGACAGCTTTCTACCTGCTGGCCCGCCGCGACGAACAGCTGATGCGTCAGACCGTAGGGGCCGCTTTCCACGACGGCACCACCCGCAGTGCCATTAGCGGCTGGGTCGATTGTGAGCAGGACGACCGGTTTGAAGCTTATTTGGAATTAATCATCAAAGAATAATAAACAGTAAATACAATGGAAGATTTAGTATTAGAACTGAAGAAACAGATTATTGAAGTGTTGAACCTTGAGGACGTACAGCCCGAGGACATCGAGAACGATGCCCCTCTCTTCGGCGAAGGTCTGGGCCTCGACTCTATCGACGCCTTGGAACTCATCGTCATGATGGAGAAGAACTACGGCATTAAGATTAAAGACCCCTCGGCAGGCAAGGAAATCTTCAAGTCTATCAATACGATGGCAGAGTTTGTCAAGGCTAACCGTACTAAATAAGATTGAAGACAGAACGGATGGAACCGATTGTGATTACCGGAGCCGGCATCGTCTCAGCTATTGGCATCGGCAAGACAGAAACTTTGGATGCCCTGCGCTGCCAGCGTACGGGTATTGCCCCGTTGCACTATCTGAAAACCGCTCATCGCGAGTTTCCTGTGGGCGAGGTGAAGCTGAGTGACGACGAGATGAAGCAGCGCCTGGGCATTACGTCTGAACCGACCACCCGTACTGTCCTGATGGGTATGATAGCTATGGACGAGGCACTGGCTCAGGCCGGGCTTCAGGACAGGGGCGATGCCGTCGCCTTTGTCAATGGCACTACCGTGGGCGGTATGGACAAGAGCGAGCAGTACTACTTAGACTACTTGGAGAACGACTCGCGCAACGACTACATCCGCACCCACGACTGTGGTGCAACCACCGAACTGATAGCCCGCCGCTACGGACAGCTGTTCTCGATGTGTACCAGCATCTCCACGGCCTGCTCGTCGGCAGCCAACGCCATCATCCTTGGCGCCAACCTCATCCGCAGCGGACAGACGCAGATAGCTGTTGCCGGTGGTTCGGAGTGCATCACGAAGTTCCATCTTAACGGCTTCAACTCGCTCATGATTCTCGACCATGAGCAGTGCCGGCCTTTCGACGATACCCGTGCAGGACTGAACCTCGGCGAGGGTGCCGCCTTCCTGGTCATCGAGACCTTGTCGTCCGCACGTCAGCGTGGCGCCACCGTCCTGGCAGAACTTAGCGGCTATGGCAACGCCTGCGACGCCTTCCACCAGACGGCCTCCAGCGACGACGGCGAAGGCGCTTTCCTCGCTATGCAGAAAGCCCTCCGTATGGCCGGTCTTCAGCCCCAGGACATTGCCTACGTCAATGCCCACGGCACCGGCACTCCCAACAACGACGTCAGCGAGAGTCAGGCTTTGAAGCGCCTCTTTGGCGAACAGATGCCGCAGGTGTCGTCAACCAAGGGTATGACGGGTCACACCACCAGTGCCTCCGGCTCCGTCGAGACCACCATCTGTCTGCTGGCCCTTCAGCACCAGATTGTCCCCGCCAACTACGGCTGGAGCAAGCCGATGGCCGACGGTATCGTCCCGGCTACCGATACGACGCCGCTGCGCCCGTTGTGCCATGTGATGTGCAACTCCTTTGGCTTCGGCGGCAACGACTCCAGCATCATTATCTCTAAAGTCTAATGAGCGTTATGAGTGATATAAGAGTTTATATTAAGGCCGCCACACAGATTTCTATGCAGCAGCCGCTCTCCGAAGCGTGGATGACCGCTCCCGTTGAGCATACCGAACCCTACGTCCGCAGTCTGGACCCTAACTTCCGTGACTGGCTGAACCCTTTGGAGTCGCGCCGTATGGGTAAGATTCTGAAGCGCGCCTTGGTGACGGCACAGAAGGTGATGCACGACAGCGGTGTGCAGCAGCCCGACGCCGTCATTACCGGCACAGGCTTAGGCTGTATCGAGAACACGGAACTCTTCCTCGACCAGCTCTGCCGTGAAGGCGAGGAGATGCTCAAACCCACCTATTTCATGCAGTCTACCCACAACACCATCTCGTCGCTCATCTCCATCCACGACCACCTGCACGGCTACAACACCACCTACAGCCATAAGAGCGTGTCCTTCGACTCCGCCTTGCTCGACGCTTTCACCCAGCTGCGCTTAGGCGACATACAGACGGCTTTAGTGACGGGCAACGACGAGATGACGCCCTCCTACTTCAGCATCCTGCAGCGTGCCGGCTATGTCGGACAGCCCGGACAGGTTGCCGCCGGCGAGACGTCGGTAGCCATGATGCTCACCACCGACCCTGCCGATGCCCTCTGCGAGATAGAAGAGGTGAGCATGTCCGTCAGGGGTGTTCAGCAGCCGTTTGCTCCCGCCGACCTGTTGGTGCTGGGAACCAATGGCGTGCCTCAGAACGACCAGCTATACCGCGAGGTGGCTCAGCAGATGCCAGGAGTAGAAACGTTCGAATACAAGCGCCTCTTTGGTGAAAGCTATACCGTTTCAGGACTCGGTGTCTATGCTGCCGCCCATCTGCTGAGTCAGGGCCGTGCCGGTCGTGTGCTTTTCGTCAACCATAGCGATAACCTCAACGTGACTTTCGTCACACTGAAAACAGTCTGACACCATGCGCCTGCTGCTTATATCCATCGTTCAGTCCATCCTGCTTTGTAGTGGACAGGTACTCCTGAAACTGGCTTTGCAGCGCATGGGGGCGTTCTCGTGGACGCTCGACTTCTTAGAGCGTAACCTCACCAACTGGTGGTTCCTCGGCTGTGGTATCTGCTATGCCTGTGCTACCGCCCTGTGGCTTTATATCATCAAGACCTTTCCGTTTTCAATGGCCTATCCGATGGTGTCGCTCAGCTATATCTTCGGTATGTTTGCTGCCATCCTCGTCTTCCACGAACAGGTGCCCCTCATCCGTTGGGCGGGAGTCCTGCTCATCATGGTCGGCTGCGTACTGATAGCGAAATAAACAGGGGAGATTTTTACCTCTTAATAAATAATTATGTACAAATCATTATTCAACCAGCGCAAAGCCATCCGTTTCCGCCAGTTTACGCGGAAAGGGTGGGCACTCTTTGCCTGTCTGGGACGCGTCGTCACCATCGGCGTGTTGAGTGTGGCGACACTGGAGTCGGCTACGGCTGCCCA
>Ga0256405_10005325_pt1 | contig 22473 bp, 23 predicted proteins | sample RumenRJG_02DNA_FD_189096 | JGI IMG/M metagenome (GOLD analysis project Ga0256405, IMG submission 189096) | Bovine rumen microbial communities from Lethbridge, Alberta, Canada - RJG_02 | ecosystem: Host-associated > Mammals > Digestive system > Stomach > Rumen | place: Canada: Alberta... | reverse complement strand
CACCCTCTCAACGGCAGAAATTTCGAGTATTTCTCCGAAGATCCCGTACTCACAGGAGATATGGCGGCTGCCGAGCTCAAAGGTCTGCACTCGCAGGGCGTTGAAGGCACTATCAAGCACTTCTGCGGAAACAATCAGGAGACCAACAGACACTTCCTCGATTCGGCTGTAAGCGAAAGAGCACTGCGCGAGATATATCTCCGCGGCTTTGAAACAGCTGTCAAGGAAGGCGGTGCAAGGTCGGTAATGACCACCTACGGCAAGGTCAATGACCTTTGGACAGCGGGAAGCTTCGACCTCAACACCATGATACTCCGCAAGGACTGGGGTTTCGACGGCTTCACAATGACAGACTGGTGGGCAAATATCAACGACCGCGGCTGTGCTCCCGACAAGAACAATTTCGCCGCGATGGTACGTGCGCAGAACGATGTGTACATGGTATGCGCAGACGGTGAAAACGGCAGTGACAATGTTATAGCGGCACTGGCAGACGGCAGACTTACCCGCGCAGAACTTCAGAGGTCCGCAAGGAACATACTCTCATTCATGATGAGCACTCATGCTATGGCAAGAAAGCTTGGCGAGGACGAGGCAGTTGAAGTTATCAACAAGCCCGCCGAGACCGTTGACGATGGCGCAGGCGACAGAGTGTTCCTGCTTGACGGCGACCTTACCATAGATATGAGCGGCGTGAAGACCGAGAGAAATCTCGATTACAGCTTCACTGTAGATGTGGCACAGTTAGGTCAGTACCGCATGGAAATGACAGCAAGCTCAACACAGAGCGAACTGGCACAGATGCCCGTGACCGTATTCAGCATGGGTACTGCATGGGGTACATTCACATGGAACGGCACAGGAGGAAAAACCGTGACCTTCGCCGTGGAAGAGATGCCCATGTTCTCCCGCTACACCATATTCAGACTGCATTTCGGTCTGGGCGGACTTGATATGGATAAGATAGTATTCAAAAAAATAAGACCCGCCGAAGGCACAGGTCTCAGCGTTGAGGATATATAAGATATGGCTTCTCACGAAGATTTTCTGCTGGCGGAGAGCCTGCATTACGAGGTAAAAGGCTGTTACGAAAGGGCTGTGCTCGTCAACAAATTGACGGGCACGATCTCCCCGATATGCGAGATGTACGGCGACCCCGAGGGCGCTATAATAGACAAAGACGAACGCTTCGCAGTAGTTTACGGCTGCGGAGCTGTTATCTGCTATACAGCAGACGGTGCTGTGCGGGAGATATCCTCAGAATGGATCGATTCCGCACGGCAGATAAGCACAGAGGAGATCGAGCTTGTTTACGAGGACGACAGCAGAGAGATCATTAAGGTTTGATATATAGTAAATGGCGCTGAAATTTCTGATGTCATCTGCTAGAATATAAATTTTCAATTATACTATTTTGGGAGGAATCACAATGAAAATGAAGAAGATCACAGCATTTACAATTGCGGCAATTATGGCTTTAGGCATGACAGCCTGCGGAGATAATACGGAGAAAACTTCCGAGAAAGAGCAGGAGAGCAAAACTTCAGTCGCTGAAACTCAGAATGAGAACAGTGCCGGTGATAACAGTATCAGCGAAGAGGTTCGTGAAGACCTGCTGAAAGCGGCTAACAACAATGCAAAGTTAGGCTATACCGCTGTTGCAGAATATCTTGCAGATATGGAAACACAGGGCAGGATCTCCGAAGCGAACGAACAGGAAGCTGCCGACTTTGCGATAAAGGAACTTGGTTCAAACGGAAACATCAGCGGTTCGCTGGGCGTAAGGTTCGATGGATCAGATGATTATGGCTTTATCAACTTCACAGTGCAGTTCCGTACCGATGAGGACATCACTGTTATAGGACAGTACCCCGAGCCTGCACAAAGCGTAGATGATATCCCTGCGTGGGCAGCTAATGCCGAAGCATCTTTCAAAACGGCAGAATAATAAATTAGTCAGTTGTTGTATCACATTATAATACGCATAAAACGCTCCATCTATTTGTGAAAAATCGCAAAAATCTCTCGTTCCAAAATGTATATATAATGTGAGCGGCAAAGAATCTTAGAATTAATGATAAAATATTACGGAGGAACAAAAATGAAAAGGACAACAGCATTAATAACAGCAGCAGTAATGGCACTCTGCATGACAGCCTGCGGAGATGCCAAGGATAAGCCTGAAAAAGAAGACGCATCAAGCGCAGTTGCGGCAGCACAGGAAGAAAATGGAACCACTCTTTCCGATGAGGAAATACTCAAAAAAGCTAACGGCTGCGCAAAAACAGGCTATAACGCAGTAGCTGAATATCTTGCCGATATGGAAACACAAGGTAGGATCTCGGAAGCGACCGAGCAGGAAGCAGCAGAACGCGCAATCAAAGAACTTGAAGGAAACTGCGATATAAACGGTACAGTGGGTATAAGGTTCGATGAGATGGATGATAATGGCTTTTTCAACTTTACAGTGCAGTTCCGTTCAGCTGACAAGCCCGAAATAGTCGGACAATATCCCGACCCTGCACAAACCCCTGAAGACAGCCCCGCATGGAATGTGAAAGCAGAAAACGAGTGCAGTGCATCTGAAACCGCAGGTACTTCAGGCGGAAACGGCGGTTCTTTCGGTGATGAGATAAGCGATTTTCTGACAGGCGGATATACTTCAAAATCCAAGCTGAAATCTGCAAACGGCAACGCAAAAACGGGCTACAACGCAGTAGCTGAATATCTTGCCGACCTGGAAACACAAGGAAAGCTTTCAACAGCCACCGAGGAAGAAGCAGCCGAGTTTGCCGCACGCGAGCTTGGCTACAACGATTCAACAGGCATAGTCGGTGTAAAGTTTGACGGCGATCTCACCGAGAGCCCTGATTTCCATGTTCTTTGGCGCGAGAACGAAAATTCAGGTATCATAGGAAGATATCCCGACCCTCCCCAGAGCCCCGATGAACAAATAGATTGGGACGCAGCTGCGGAAATGAGCTGTTACGAGACATATTATAACGATGACGAGGACTAACTATCTCATCCCCAGAACTGAAAACTGCCAACGCTAAAGTAGCCTTTAACGCAGTGTGTGAATATCTTGCTGATATGGAAAGCAATATAGTTGCACACGCAGAATAAGATCAAAAAAAACACCCGTTCTCCATGACATCAACCGTCAGGATAACGGGATATTTTTTATTTGATATCCTGATAGAACGCCCCATGTTCTGTGCAGTACCATATCAGCCTGCCCATGCGCACGAGGGGCAATCTTGCCTGCATCTTCCACTCGGGATACTGCCTGAACATCATCACGGTGCTGTCGCAGACATACGCCAGAAATGAGATATAATGCTGCTTTGTCATCTCATGGTCGGCGGTCACGAACAGTTCACCGTCAATGACTTCAGTCTTTAAAAGCTCATCACCCTCCGCCTTTTGGGGCACTATGGGTGAAAGCCTGTTTCCACAGCAGCTGACAGAAGCTTCCGAAGTCGAAGTCATTATGCCGCCGCAATCTTTGCATACGTAAAATCTTATCTTTTTCATATCGCCTTTCTCACTTTCGTTTATATCTTTACTGCCCGAAAGCAGGGTGTTCACATCTGTGCCGAATACCTCCGCCAGGTCGGTAAGCAGAGATACATCCGGCGCACCGTTGCCGCACTCCCATTTTGATACCGCCTTGTCGCTTACGTTGACTTTTTCTGCCAGCTGTTTCTGTGTAAGCCCCGCCGAAAGTCTCAGCTGCCTTATCAGAGCCCCAGTTTTTATCTGATCCATTATCCTCACCTCTGCCTATATTTTAACTCACAGCAGCCGAAAAGTCAATCCACGCTCCGTAGATACGCATAAAACAAAAACGCAGACCCGTAAGAGTCTGCATTTTCTTATAACACTAATGAGACATACTGTTTTTAATGAATTTATTTGTTCATTTAACATATAAGCACATTTCAATTTACAGATCGCTTTGGTTCATTTTGCTATTGACCAAGTGCAGATTTTATTTTATAATATTATTAGCTATTATTAGCGAAATTGTGAAAGGAATGATATTATGTCAATAAAACAAACTTTGTGTGGAATAGCGGCACTTACACTTATGCTTTCAAGCGGTATGGTTGTCGCTGATGCGGCGGGTGCTGCAACAGAAAATGTAGCAGAAAACAAACTGCTCGATACTATCTCGTACCGCGGCCATGTATATCAGCTGTTTGACGGTGGTCTTACATGGAGCGAAGCAAAGGAAGCGTGCGAAAAGCTCGGTGGACATCTTGCTACGATCACTTCCGCAGAGGAGCAGAGATCCATAGAAGATCATCTTGGCGAACCCATCTGCAACAATTACTGGATCGGCGGATATCGTGACGGAGATTCATGGAAATGGATCACCGATGAAAGCTTTGAGTATACCAACTGGGAGTCAGGCGAACCAAATAACTATGGCGGCTCCGAGAATTACGTTCATATGTTTGGTGACGGATACAAGACCAGAGGCAGATGGAATGACGCATCTGACAGCGGTGCAGCATACGCCGACAGTTATTACGATCTTGATAAGTACGGTTATATATGTGAATTTGATCCTGCAAACCCCGATGTCACTTACACCCCCGGTGACAGCTGTGCGAACCTTGAATGGAACGCAGTTCCCAATGCCGAGAAGTATGCTGTATGCGGTTTTGTAAGCGGCAAATGGACGAAGCTCGACGAGACGACCGATACTTCCTACACTGTAAAAAATCTTACAGCAGGAAAGGATTACAAGGTTGCAGTGATCGCCATGTTCGGCGATGAATGGTACGACGATTTTTCAAAAGCTATCATCGTTACTCCGAATTCGGCAGTTATTTATCCCAAAGTAAGCAATATTAACATAAACAGCAAGTCTCATAAGACCAAGATCGACTGGGAGTCTGTTCCCGGTGCGGAAAAATATGGCATTGCTGTGTTTATAAACGGCAAGTGGAAGGTACAGGGCTACACAGATGCCGATACTACCACTATCACCACCCCCAAGCTCAAAACCAACACGGAATATAAGCTCGTAATATGTGCGAAGGTCAACGGCAAGTGGGAAACAAGCAAGCTAAATGAAAGAGCGTTCAGATTCATCGCTTTATAAAGATCAGAAACACAGCACGGCTGTACGGGAAAACACGTACAGCCGTTTTCATTTACGCTAAGGCACAAAAAAACAGGCTCTTGATACAAGAACCTGTTTCTAATGATGCCGCTGACCGGACTTGAACCGGTACGGTATTGCTACCGGCAGATTTTGAGTCTGCTGCGTCTGCCAATTTCGCCACAGCGGCGTGATCCTGCGTTAATTGACCATAATATTATAACATATCGCATCACGAAAGTCAAGTGGTATCCGGCAAAATTATATCATCTAAAATTTATGCATAATCACTATTAAAACAGCCTAAAAAACGGTTGATTTTTACAGCGAAATATGTTAGAATTATTAAGACGAGGTATGTATGATTTTAAAGTAAATGTCATTTAAAAAAATCATCAAGAACCATTCATTTGGAATGTAATGAAAATACTAAGTTTACTTCGATCTGCTGCCTTTAGAAATATATAAAGGAGGAATTACAATATGGTTATACAAGATCTTAAAGTCCTCATCTGCGACGACTCCATGTTCGCAAGAAAAAAGATGAACATGACTATATCTGCACTGGGTATAAATGAAGTATATGAAGCAGCTGACGGTGAAGAGGCTGTTGCCAAATACAAAGAGAACAAGCCCGATGTGGTATTTATGGATATTATTATGCCCAGGATAACAGGTATCGAGGCTCTCAAACAGATCATTGAATTTGACCCCGATGCTAAAGTCGTTATGGCTTCAAGCGTTGGTACACAGGGTCACTTAAAGGAGGCTTTACGCGCAGGTGCTGCGGATTTTCTGCAGAAGCCAATATCTGATGAAGATACCAGAGCAATCCTCGAAAACGCCGCTAAGGGGGTGCTGTGATTGTTTGCTCAATTTTTCGGAGGTTATCTACTCCATAAAAAGCTGGTCACTTCTGAAGATCTGACTCAGGCTTTTGAGGATAAAAAGCATACAAGAATGCGACTTGGCGTGCTGGCTATAAATGCGGGACTTATGACCGCAGATCAGGTCGAGCACGTTAATATAACTCAGCAGAGCGTTGACAAGCGTTTCGGCGACCTTGCTGTTGAACTGGGATACGTCACCGAAGAACAGGTAGACAAGCTGCTTTCCCAGCAGCCTACGGAGTATCTTCTTCTCGGTCAGACCCTTGTTAACAACGGCGTGCTTTCCAATGCCCAGTTTGAACAGGCTATAAAGGATTACAAGTCGGATAACGAACTTACTGACAGCGACCTTGAAGGCAGCAAGAACGAGAGCCTGAACAAGCTGGTAACTGAGTTCTATCACCTTGAGGAAGCTTCAAACGCCAGAATGCTGACAGACTACGTTACCATGATGTTCAAGAACATCATCAGATTTATCGACACAGACTTCACACCGCTTGAAGCCATCGTTATACGTGAATTTGATGCCGAGACACTTATCGAACAGCGCATCACAGGCACTTACGACGCAGTCACCTGTATCACCGCCGAAAAGGACGTTTACTTTGAGTTTGCGAAGAGATTCGCAGGCGAGAATTTCGGTGATATCACAGGATACGAGAATGAAACTGTGGGCGAGTTCCTTAATGTGGTAAACGGTCTGTTCGCAGTAAACCAGTCCAACGAGGGCGGTGCTGAACTTACAATGACACCACAGCAGTTCATTCAGGATAAGAAGATAAGCTTTGAAAAGCCTGCTTTCTGTATACCTGTTGTGTTCAGCTTCGGCGAGGTGGATTTCATAGTTTCCACCGAATGATATTGATATCAAAGACCCCTGTGCGATCTGCACAGGGGTCTTTTCGTTTTGTTGTCTGTATATTGAAATATGGTTTTCCCTTTATCACACCGACAAAAAGTGTTGTATAATAAGGATACCCGAAAAGATCACTTGACATCGGTTATATCAATATTGAATTTCACCTCGAAAAGTCCTTCTTCCTCTTCTCCGTTTTCTCTTCTTACGGTATTTACCTGCAATGTAACAGGTACATCCTTGTTTACTTCCGAAAGAAGCTTATCAGCATGGAACACACAGGCAACTCGCATGGTCTTGTCGTCCTCTGTCAGCCAGCTGAGACCCGATTCCATCATGTAAGACTCTGTCAGTTCCATTATTGGCTGTACATCACCGTAAACCAGATCCATGTGATTATTTACCCATTCATCGTGTGAGAATGCACTGCCGTCCTTTCTGGTAACGTCTATAACCACGCCGTAGGTGTTATCCTCCTCTTCGTAGTACAGACCGCCCAGTTCCATGTCATAGTCTGCAAATTCTTTGATAGTAGTGCCCTTATCCCTTACGTTGAGTTCGGTGGCTTTCTGTTCTTCTTCGACTTTATCATTTTCGCCTGTGTAGCTGAGACCATCGCTTACCCTGACGGTGATACCATTGGGATCAACACCTTCACCTGCATCGTTGGGCCATGTCATGCCTATAATAGCCCCCTCGGGAGAATCATGTCCCGATTCAGTACTTACATTAAAGGGCAGACCGTAGTATTCACACCAGTTTTTAGCCGCATCAAAATCATTATCACTGCACATCCAGAACAGTATATCCTTATAGTAAGTCTCGAGGCCACTCTCATACAGACCGTTGATAAGATCGCCGACGTCACCGGGACGGTATACATTCAAATATCTATGAGCCTGATCGTTCCATCTGAACACTGTAAGGTCATCAGTGAGTTCAAATGAATATCCGCCGGATGTGCTTTGTACGCCTTTCTTTGCATATACAAGTATCTTATCGCCCTTAGCCAGCAGTTCCTCGGCCTGAGTTTTCTCCATTATGCTGAATCTTGTAGGTATCTCATCGTCTCCCGTGTACTTGAAAACTAATCCTGTATGGCCTTCATCATCTATAAGCGAGCATAAATAATCAGTATATTCATCACCGTCTATTGTCTCTTTCTGAATGTTCACTATCTGCACCATGCCTATGAAGTCGGAAGCGTCAATGAGTTTCTGTGACTCCTCGTCTGTCTCTCTGCGCCATGATTCTGAATTGACGTTATCGACTTTATGGCCTTTGGAGATATCTGTTTCTGCGCTGCTGCTTGCATCGTCCTCTGCTGTCTGGTCTTCCGAACCCTCTGTGCTGTCTGCCGAAGCCTCGTCCTCAGCATCTGTGGTATAAGCTGAACCAGGTCTGATCGTTTTTACATTGCCGCCGTCGCTCATGCGTCCTGCCGCGAAGAATCCTCCGCCGACTACCAGTACTGCACAGGCTGCTGCTACTATACCGCCCTTGCTGCTGCGTATCCTTGCTCTTTCGTTTGTACTGCTCATAATATTGTCCTCCGCTTTCTGCTGTCCTGTAACAGCTGTTTTGTTGTCATTGTGAGAGTATTCTGCCGTGTTGTCTTTCTCTGCGGCTGCGATTATCTCATCGAATATCCTCATCTTGTTTTCTTCATTATATCTCTTTATTCCTTCCGAAAACCGCATATCTCTCACCCTCCTTCATCTGTTTTCTGAGCTTTTTCAGTGCACGGTACATTTTTGATTTCACCGTAGACTCCGCAAGCCCAAGCGTTTTTGCTGTCTTCTCAATGGTGTAGTCGTGACCGAAGTGCAAAAGGAATATCCTGTAAGTAACTTCGTCCGATTCTTTCAGGCATTGAAGTATCTCTTCATACGTAAAGCCGTCATCGTTTTCCAGACTGTCCAGCGCTTTTTCGTCGATTATCTCGATACCGTCATCAATGCTGTCTGTGATCCTTTTAGCTCTGAAATGATCTGTCAGACCATGCTTTGCGCTGCGCAGAAGATAATGTTTTGGGTCGAGTATCCTTTCACCCGCAAGCATATGCTTGTAAAGCCTGAGATAGACGCTTTGCAGGATATCCTCGGCAGTTTCCCGCGAGTCCGCCTTGATGATAAGGTATTTATATATGTAGTCATAGGTCTTGCTGTATATCATCTCAAAGCGTTCCCTGACGTTTTCCTCGCTCACGGCTCTCACCTCCTCCTTTCTTTGAGGACTTTGCTCTCTCGCTATAATTGACGATGCACTCCGCAAAAAAGATTCGATCCTGAAAAAATTTTTTTCAGATGCGGGTGCGGGTCTTTTGCCCTCTCGTAATAATAGACGAACCGACCTGTAAAATAGTTTCACTCTAAAAAAATTTTTTTGCAGTTGTTCCGCGTGGGATTTGTCCTCTCGTATTTATAGACGTATCTGCCCGCAAAAAAGTTTCAGTAAATTACAAAACGCCCACGGATATCATATAGAAGTTTTACCCCGAAGCATTTGAATGTGCTTCGGGGCATTGTACATTTCATAGCTGCTAAGACAGATCAGAATATGTCAATTAAGCTCATACCTTGTTCCGTGGGACAATAACACAGCATCTGTTAATTCTACACATAATATCACTGTGTTTCGGTCATTAAGATCATTGTGCCCATATCTATCCACGCTGCAAAAGCTGTTTTCAGTTTTGCGGCAATTTCAATGTTTTCTTCTTTTCCGAAAAAGCCAAGATCGGTGCCCTGTCTGTGAGCAGTAAACCATTCACCTGCAATAGCTATAACGGGATTTTTTTCGATCTGCCTGATTTTATTGGAAAGAGCATAGGTGATCGTATAAAAGCAGTGGTTTTCATAATATGCATTCACATATCTGACATAAGGAATTCCATTTTCGACAGTTGCTAATGAAATAACTGTATCTTTTACAAATCGTTCAGTCATGATACGTTCCGCTTGATCGTTCCAGTTTTTCATGTCTTTTCACCTCTAAATCCCGATTTTTGTATTAATATCAATTATAGCACAGTTATAAATAACAGTCAACAGAAACGCCACAGCACTTCTGACTGTAAATCAGAAATACTATGGCTTAAAACTTCTGTATCAGTACCACCCGTATTTTCTTCGGGCGTTGATCATACAATATAAAGGCTTATTCCAGCGTTATGGACTTCAGCTGAGGGGTGCCGCCGCCCTTGTAGGTCAGCCAGATGGCATTTACGCCATCGGGTATGCTTACATCTGTGCCCGATGCAGTCCACACATTGTTTCCTACTACATTTATCTCGCCCAGCACTTCACCGTCCCATGCGGTCTTTATCTGGAATGTTCCGTCGCCGTATGCACGGGTAGCTATGCTTATATGCTTAATGCCCTTGCAGTCGAAATACTTGAATCCGATGTTGGTGCCGTCGCAGATATTTGCGATATAGCCTATCTCCTCATCGCCGTCCCTGCCGTCCTGCACTATGCGGGGAGAGTTCAGGTCGCCGATGTAGAGTTCTTTCTTCTCGGTGAACAGGTTGCAGGCGATATATGCGGGATATTCGCCCTTGCCCTCCAAAGGTCCTCCGTTGAGTCCGCATGAGGTGATCTCCACCTGCGGGAAACTGCCGTCCTCTTTCAGTGTCAGCTTCTCGGCACAGCCCTGACGCGAGAACCATGTGCCGTTGGTATGTCTGTGATAGAAGATATACCACTCACCGTTTATCTCGATGATACTGCCGTGATTGTTTGCGCCGCGGCAGGTGGGCATATCGGCGGGCTTGTAGGTATCTATATGCAGGTCGGTATTGCTTACCAGAACTCCGCCGTACCTGAATCCCTCCATAGGGCTGTCGCTGACTGCGTAGCACAGTTCATGCATAACTTCAGATGAGTATACAAAATAGTACTTGCCGTTTACCTTGCGTATGGAAGATGCTTCAAAGAATGCGTGTCCTTCCCACTGTGTACCTGCGCTGTAACAGCTTCCCGGGGCGATAAGCTTGGGTTCGGTGAGGACTGTCAGCATATCCTTGTCAAGGGTAACTACCTTTGCGCCCGTGCGGGACTTGTCGCCTATACCACAGAAACCGCTGTACATATAGGTAACATCGCCCTCAGTGATAACACCGGGGTCAAACTGGGGTTCATCGCCCTCGCGTTCACCCAGACGAGTACCATCTTTATAATGCACATATCCGTAGAATTCGTACTTGCCCGCAGGTTCATCACATACTGCCACGGACATAACGCCTACCTTGTCAAGCACATAATATAAATAGTATCTGCCGTCGGGGCCCACCGTAACATCGGGGGCATAAAGGCACATATGACCGTCCTTGTTGAGAGGGTCGGCGTTGCGGGGGTAGATAACGCCCTCATATCTCCAGTTGCCAAGGTCGTTCACAGGTGCTGACCAGCAAACGTAGTCCCCCAAGCAGAATACATGACCGTTCCAGAGATCGTGTGAACCGTATACATATACCCTGTCACCGAAAACATAGGGTTCTCCGTCGGGTATATACTCCCAGCTGGGAAGATACGGGTTAAATGCCTGTTTTTTGCTCATATTATATCCTCCTTCATTTTACATGGTCAAGCAAAAATCTTGTAAATGAACTGTTTTCAACACCTGCCACAGCACCATCGGGAGTGAACTCCATCTCGGCGCGGTCGGCATCGGTATAGCATTTCCATTCGGGAAGCTTGTTTCCGTTGATGTCATATCCGTTGGGGTCGCCTGTCTTTATGAAATTAGCCCAGTAATCGCACATCTGCCTTGCGAGATCGTAGTGTCTGCCCTCAAAAGGTCTGTTATCCTTAGCCAGTGTCTCAAAGAAGAACCAGAGGTCAACGGAATGGAAAGTACCGGGGTGATCGTCACCGGGGATATCGGGAACAAAGCGGTAATAGTAGCAGGGCTTCGGGTCAGCCAGCCTGTTTTCACCGAGGAATGCGGTCTTTACACCTATCTCGGGGGCTGATACGGGGGCATAGCCCTCATCGGTGTGTATATTTGCTTCGGGGTGTGAAAGGAACTCATCGACTTTATCACCGAAATACTTCGCCGCCAATTCCCTGAACTGTTCATCGTTCTCGGCGCGTATGTACTCAAAGAACTCATCACCCGTATTGCCCGCCATAACAGGCACACGGTTGCGGGTGCCGTCGCAGAAAGCGTCCAGCGGGTCACCTGTGCAGAAAAGTCCGTCATTTACTATGGTGAACATCACGCCCCTATTTATCATCCGATCACTGTAAGTACGGCGTATAAACTGCGCATCCAGCTTTCTCGCCTCTTCAAGAGTCTTGACACCCAGTTCATCAAACAGCTTTACACCCAGCTTTTCTGCGTCTTCAAGAGTACGTGGTATAAAGAATTCGTTTCTCACATAGGGGTTGTTGAACATACCGCTCATTACAACAGCCTTTTTGAAATCTCCCGCATTGCCCTTGCAGGACATCTGCGACAGTACACTTCCGCCGCCTGCGGATTGTCCCGCAATGGTGATATTGTCGGGGTCTCCGCCGAAATTAGCGATATTCCTGCGCACCCATCTTAGTCCCGCCTGCTGATCGAGACTTCCGAAATTGCAGGGCGCATCGGACTGTTCAGCCGTAAGCTGAGGGTGTGCCAGAAATCCCAGCGCTCCCAGCCTGTAATTTACCGTAACAACGACTATGCCGCGCCTTGCCAGCCTTTCGCCGTCAAACTCCATCTCAGCGGTATAGCCCCACTGAAATGCACCGCCGAAGTACCATACAACAACAGGCATCTTCTCGTCGCCTTTTTTTGCATTCGTCCATATATTAAGATAAAGGCAGTCCTCGCCCATGGGTATATCGGGATCAACGTGCCACTCGCGGCAGTAGATATCATCACCGATACCCGGAGTATCCTGCACCGATATAGGCGCAAACTCAAAGCAATCGCGGGTACCCTCCCAGTTCTCACAGGGCTGAGGTGCTCTCCATCGGTTATCCCCCACGGGAGGTGCTGCAAATGGTACGCCTTTAAATGCTGTTATCCTCGGATCGGCTGCGGGTATACCGCGAACTTTTCCGTTTTCTGTATTAGCTATCCTTAACATATTGTCAGCTCCTTGTGCAGTTAATTTTAAGGATATTGTACCATTAACGCACCTTTTTTGCAAGACATATCTCACACTGTTCTGACCGATTATTGCTGATTTTACATAGACTTTCCGCCCTATACCCCTATCTGTCCGAACAGTTCATCAGGAGTCTGCCCTGTGTAGAGTATCGCCCTTATGCCCACATTTTCAGCCCCTTTGACGTTCTTCGGGCTGTCATCTATGAAAACGGCGTTTTCCTTTTCAATGCCGTATCTCTCGCAGATAAGCTCATATATGGCATGGTCGGGCTTGACTATCTTCTCGTTGCATGAGAAGATACCTCCGTCAGTCTCCCTCGTGAAGCTCATAACATCAGGGGCTGCATGAAGCAGGAACTCAAAAAAGTTTGAGAGGAAAAACACCCTGTGTCCCCGCTTTTTAAGCTCTCTTATCATGGGCACGGTAGTCTTTTTCAGCTGCGGTATATTGCCAAGCTGCGAAAATACGCGGCGTATCTCCCGCTCGCAATCGGGGGCTTGCGCTATGAATTTTTGCAGCACTTTCTCAACAGGCAGCACTCCCCTGTCAAGTTCGATCCAATCGGGATTTCCCCACATCGCCTTAGTTACGCGGGGGGCTTTGCCGGCATCGACGTACCTCCCGACAAATTCCTCAAAGTCAAAATCTATCAGCACCTTGCCGATATCAAAAATTATATCCATATTTCCTCCTATATCCGATAATCATTTACTGTATATACCTCTTCGTCAGCCTGCGGCTCTTCAAAAGCTCCCAGACATTTCTCTGCAAGCCCCTCATCAACATAATAAGCGGAATATTCCCCTGCCATTACAGCGGAATTTCGCTTTTCTATCCGTCTGAGCCATTCCTCACGCGGAACGGTGATGTAGTGTATCTCGAATACAACACCTTTCTGTGCGAAATACTCCCGCGCTTCATCACGCTCACGCTTTGTCCATAAGCCGATATCCAGCACGCTGTCGATACCGACTTCCGCATACTCACAAGCCTTTGCGAATACAAGTTTTTCCGTTCTTTCAACGTATGTATCCAGCATATCCCCCGCACCATCGGGAAACAGTGCCAGCGTTATCTCGTCCACCGAAAGCAGAGCCGCTTTTCTGTCTCTGCACAGCTTTTTTGCATAGGTGGATTTTCCTGTACATACAAGCCCGCACAATGAAATTACTTTTGCCATTTTTCTGCCTCCCCTATCACACCAAATATAGCATATAGAATCGGGATTGTCAACATAAGCGACGAACTTTCGGGGAATACCAAGGGGAGAGCTTTTGGTCAAGCTTTTCGCGAAAAGCTTGCGGGGAGTTTGAGGGGCGGAGTCCCTCAATCACCAAAGCAAGGAACCAAAATGCATAACAATCTCTAAGAGCACAACAAACTACCGACCCTGTCAAAAAAGGCGCGGCAATAAAAGCATCGAGCGTGGACAAACAACCGTCCACGCTCGGGATTTTGATTATTGCCGCGCCTTTTTGCGGTCGGAAGATTGTTTCGCTCTTATAGTTCGCTTTGCATTTTGGTTTTGCGCCTTAACCGAGAGACTCTGCCTCTCGAGCTCTCCGCAATCCTGCTAGAGCGAGGCATATGCCGACGCAGTCGCATAAACCGCGCGCTTTGCCTCTTTGGCATACTTATCTCAGCCCTGCCAAGTTATCCCCCTCAATGCTTGACACGGGGGCTGTTATAGGATATAATATTTAAGAGTATTGATGAATTATGGGAAATGGAAAATACCTAAAATTATAACTGGAGTTGATATGATGTACAAACAGGGTAAATATCAGATAGTATCGAAAAAGACCTTGGCTAAAGGCATTTTCGATATCGAGGTGCTGTGCCCCGATGTGGCTGAACTTGCCGAAGCGGGACAGTTCGCACAGGTGGCTGCGGAGGGATTTTTCCTGCGCAGACCTATATCTATCTGTGATATAGACAAGAACAAGGGCACTATCCGCCTTGTGTTCGAGATACGCGGCAAGGGTACCGAGAAGCTGGCTGAACTCAACAAGGGTCAGCTGATAGATATTATCGCACCCCTTGGCAAGGGATTCAAGGTGCTTGAAGGCAAGAAAGCCATCTGCGTCGGCGGCGGCATAGGTGTTCCCCCGATGGTGGGCATCGCTAAGGCTTACGGTGCAAATGCCGTGGCTATAAGCGGTTTCAGGAATATGGCTGCTGTTATCTTACAGGAAGATTTCAAGGCTGCGGGAGTAGAGACAATACTCTGCACCGATGACGGTTCAGCAGGCAGAAAGGGCTTCGTCACTGATGCACTTGAAGAGCAGATAACTAAGGATAAACCCGATATCATCGTTGCCTGCGGACCTATGGTCATGCTGAAAAGGATAGCTGATATCGCTGAGAAAAACGGTATCGAATGTCAGGTATCTCTCGAACAGAGAATGGCCTGCGGCGTTGGTGCCTGTCTGGTATGCGCCTGCCGTACAGTTAAGGACGGCAAGGAGATACATTCCCACGTATGCAAGGACGGCCCTGTATTTGACAGCAAGGAGGTGGTTTTTGAATGAACAGACTGAATGTGAATTTCTGCGGTGTTGATTTCAAAAACCCGATAGTACCCGCAAGCGGTACATACGGCTACGGCAGAGAGTATGAGTGTCTTTATCCCCTTTCGACCCTGGGCGGTATCTCCGTAAAGGGTACCACACTGCACAGAAGAGAGGGCAATCCCGCACCGAGAGTTGCCGAGACTCCCTCGGGTATGCTGAACTCCGTTGGTCTGCAAAACGGCGGTGTTGATAAGTTCCTCAGCTACGAACTGCCTAATCTGGTAACTAAGGATACTCGCATAATCGCTAATATAGCAGGTTCTACCATTGAGGAATGTGCCGAACTGGCGGCTAAACTCAAAGGCAGTGACATCGATATGATAGAACTGAATATCTCCTGCCCCAACGTAAAGCAGGGCGGTGCGGCTTTCGGTACCGACTGCAATATCGCAGGTGCGGTAACAAAGGCTGTAAAGGATAACTCCGACAAGCCCGTTATGGTTAAGCTTTCGCCTAACGTTACAAGCATAGTTGATATCGCGAAAAGCGTTGAAGCAAACGGCGCTGACGCTGTATCGCTAATAAACACACTTCTCGGCATGAGGATAGATATCAACACAGGCAGACCCATACTTAAAAACAACGTTGGCGGACTTTCGGGTCCTGCGGTATTCCCTGTGGCTGTAAGAATGGTATGGCAGGTGGCAAATGCTGTAAATATCCCTGTATGCGGAATGGGCGGCGTTTCCACTTGGGAGGACGCTGTTGAGATAATGATGGCGGGCGCAAGCCTTGTACAGGTAGGTGCGGCTATATTCAACGATCCCTTTGCACCCGTCAAGATAATAGACGGTTTGCAGAAATTCTGCGAGGATAAGGGCATAAACAACATCTCGGAGATAGTCGGCACTGTAAAGCCGTGGTAAGGAGGGGCTATGGAATTCCCTTTTGAAAGCGATATATATTCGTTGAGAACGCCCTGCTATCTGGTAAGCGAAAAGGCGCTCAAACATAATATGGAGATACTGCTGTCCGTCCGCAAAAGGACGGGCTGCAAGATACTTCTTGCCCAGAAGGCTTTTTCAATGTACGCCGCTTACCCCATGATGCGCCCCTATATCGACGGCACCACTGCCAGCGGTCTGTATGAGGCAAAACTGGGACACGAGGAATTCGGCGGCGAGACCCACGTATTCAGCCCCGCCTATAAAAAAGAGGACATGGCTGAACTGGTGAAGATATGCGACGATATCATCTTCAACAGCTTTTCCCAGTGGAAACTCCACCGCGGTACTGTTAAAAACAGCGGACGTAAAGTATCCTGCGGCATCAGGTGCAACCCCCTGTATTCGGAGATAGATACCGACATCTATAACCCATGCTTTACGGGTTCAAGACTGGGTGTTACCCCCGAAAATTTTGAAAGCGGCGAACTTGACGGCATCGAGGGACTTCACTTCCACACAATGTGCGAACAGGGCGCGGATGTTCTTGCAAGGACTATCCCCCACATTAAGGAACATTTCGGTGAATACATAAAACAGATGAAATGGGTGAACCTCGGCGGCGGACACCACATAACCCGCGAGGGCTATGATGTTGACCTGCTTTGCAAAACAGTTGACGGTATACAGCAGAAGTACGGAGTTCAGGTATACCTTGAACCCGGCGAAGCCTGTGCGCTGAATGCAGGCTGGCTGGTGACGGAAGTTCTGGACATCGGCAAAAACGGAATTGAATTTGCGATAGTTGATACCTCGGCGGCTTGCCATATGCCCGATGTGCTTGAAATGCCATATCGTCCCGAGATAATAGGCGCGGGCAAAGAGGGAGAGAAGAAATTCTGCTACCGTCTTGGCGGCCCTACCTGTCTGGCAGGAGATATCATCGGCGATTACGCCTTTGATGAACCGCTGAAAGCAGGAGACAGGCTGGTATTCTGCGACATGGCGATATACTCCATGTGCAAGAACAACACTTTCAATGGTATGCCCCTGCCCGAGATATACCTTGAAAAGCTTGATGGTACTACCGAAAGCATTAAGCGTTTCGGGTATGAGGATTTCAAACGCAGGGTGTAAGCAAAGCTTTTTAATTCACAATTCATAATTCATAATTCATAATTGTTGGCAGGGCAACCACTAAGTTGGGTAAGAATGCCAAAGAGACAAAGCGCGCGGTCAAGCCTCGCGCTAGCAGGCTTGCGGGAGCGCGAGGGCAGAGCCCTCGCATCAAGGCGCAAAAGCGACGCGGCAACAAAGCTGTAAATAGCACAGCAAACTTCCGACCCAAAAGGCGCGGCAATAAAGGAACTCAGAGCGTGGATAAATTTTATGTCCACGCTCTTTCTGCGTCCGTAAAATTATTGCCGCGCCCGCCGTCAAACAGCGAAGCGTCTTTGACGGCTCGCCCCGAACGAAGAGAGGGGCGAAAACTCACAAACCAATGCCCAAAAACAAAACCATCGACTAGCACAACAAAACACCGTCCCAAAATTAAAATCCAGTTATCTGTTATATGGACTTCAAGAGTGCGGTCGTTATATCCCGAGTACTGCGGTATCAGGTCGCCCCTGACGGGTCGAGAAATCAACGAGCTATCGCCGTTGATTTCGGGCGCGGCAATAATTTACGCAAATAGTAAGAGCGTGGACGGTTGTTTGTCCACGCTCTGAGTTTCTTTATTGCCGCGCCTGTTTTGACAGGGCGGGTAGTTTGCTGTGCTATTTATGGCTTTGTTGCCGCGTCGCTTTTGCGCCTTGACCGAGAGGCTCTGCCTCTCGTGCTCTCCGCAAGCTTTTCGCGAAAAGCTTGACCAAAAGCTCTCCTCTTTGGCATTCTTACCCAACTTCGTGGTTGCCCTGCCAACAATTATGAATTGATCACCGATAATCTCCCCAGAAAAACAGCGCCAGTGTGCCAGGCCCCGAATGCGCACCGATAACAGGTCCCGTATACGATATAACAACTTCCGTATCCTCGCCGAATATCTCTTTCAGCATCTTTTCAGCATACTTTGCATCCTCTATACAGTCGCCGTGACTTATAGTGACTATCTGATTCAGACAGTTGCCCATGCGCTCTTTTATCATCTGCCCCAGCTTGTTTATTGACTGCTTTCTGCCGCGGACTTTATCCTGCGGGATAAGATGTCCGTCATTATCAACGGAAAGTACAGGCTTTATGCCCAGCACAGTTCCCGCTATCGCCGATGCCCTTGATACTCTTCCGCCGCGGAACAGATATTTAAGGTCATCTACCGTGAATACATGGCAGATATGATAACGGTTGACCTCAATCCAGCTTGCAAGCTGGTCGATATCCATACCCTCACGCTTTTTCATATCCGCATATATCAGCAGAAGTCCTTCACCTGATGATGCACTCAGCGAATCGACTATAACTATCTTGGCATCGGGATACTGTTCTGCAAGATTATCCTTAGCAATGAGCGCACTGTTATATGTACCGCTCAGCCCCGAAGAAAAAGTGAGATACAGTATATCCCTGCCCTGTTTCAGCTCTTCCTCAAAAGCATCCTGGCATACCCCCACGGATATCTGAGAAGTTTTGGTGGAAGCGTCCTCACGCATCCGTCTGTAAAACTCCTGCATCGAGATATCAGCAGTTGTATAAGGCTTGCCGTCTATCTCAAAGGTCAGTGGGATTATCCTGCAATCCATTTTCTGCAGCCTTTCTTCAGGCAGGTCACAAGTTGAATCACAAAAAAGGGTATATGGTCTTGTCATAACATATCACTCCATTTATAAAGGTGTCTCAAAATCGTGAGGGGTATCCGTTTAATTTTTTGTAATTATACCACACTTTGATGTGTAATTCAATAGTTTTTATGAAAATATTTTGACAGCTGTCTGAAAATTTAACACCTGTTTATGTGAAAATTGTATATCGGTGCCGATTTTTAGAACTTCGTTTTTATTTATACCTACAAAGCGGAGGTAAATTGAGGTAAATGGTATTGACATTTTGAGATAAATATGATATTATTTTGATATCAGAAAGAGATAAAAAACAATCAAAAGAAAATCAAACCGCAGACTGCGGACTTTCTGACGACCGCATACGACCAAGGAGGATAACGATGAAAAAGAGAAATAAGCTTATTTTTCGACGATACCGATGTATACCATCAGCAAAGCAGAACGACCAACACAAAAACACATGATAAGGAGACGATCACTATGACAGAGAAAATTTTATCAACAAAGAAGAACGGCATGGCAATGATGATGCTTTTCATCGTACTTTATTTAGCAGCTTTCCTCGGCATACCTGCTTCACCCGCTGTCGGCGGCGGCGCAGGTCTCCTGATAGGCATTATTTCGGGAATATGGATCACATTCGGCTGGATAGGCTTTATGGGACTTAAAGTTCTTCGTCCGCAGGAAGCACTGGTACTGACACTCTTCGGCAAATACAAGGGCACACTCAAGGGCGACGGATTCTACTGGGTAAACCCCTTCTGCACAGCAGTTAACCCCGCAGCAAACACAAAGCTTCGTCAGAGCGGCGATGTAAAGAGCGACAGCGCAAAGACTTCCACCACAGCAGGCGGACAGGGCGCTGTAAACCCCGCAACAGGCTATGTTAAGATCGACAAGAGAATCTCCCTGAAAATGATGACCCTCGATAACAACAAGCAGAAGATCAACGACTGCCTTGGCAACCCCATCGAGATAGGCATAGCAGTTATCTGGAGAGTTGTTGACACCGCAAAGGCAGTATTTGAAGTTGATAACTACAAGGAGTACCTCTCACTCCAGTGTGATACCGCACTGAGAAATATCGTAAGGCTCTATCCTTATGATGTAGCACCCAATGTTGATACCACAGGCGACGGCGTAGCCGATGAAGGCAGCCTGAGAGGATCTTCCGAGATAGTTGCACAGCGTATCCGTGACGAGATACAGGAAAAAGTAAAGAATGCAGGCATCGAGATCATCGAGGCGAGAATCACATACCTTGCCTATGCGCCCGAGATCGCAGCTGCAATGCTCCAGAGACAGCAGGCAAGCGCAGTAGTTGACGCAAGAAAGCTGATAGTAGACGGTGCAGTAGGCATGGTTGAGATGGCACTTGAACAGCTCAGCGAAAAGAACGTAGTTGAACTTGACGACGAGCGCAAGGCAGCTATGGTATCAAATCTGCTGGTAGTACTCTGCGGCAATCACGATGCACAGCCCGTAGTAAATTCGGGCAGCCTGTACTGATATGGCAGCAAAGAAGCAGATACCGCTGAGACTTTCCGAGAAGCTGTACAACGATATAGCTTCATGGGCAGAAGACGATTTCCGATCTGTAAACGGGCAGATAGAGTATCTTCTGACGGAATGTGTAAAACAGCGGCGTAAGAACGGCGGCTATGTAGGCAAGGACATAGATGCCCCACCGGACCTTGATGTAGAGGAATTTGAATAATTCATAATTCATAATTCACAATTCATAATTCATAATTGTTGGCAGGAAGATAACGTAGCTGTACTGAAATAAGTATGCCAAGGAGTAGAGCTTTGGCTCAAGCCTTTTGCGAAAAGCTTGCAGAGAGCACGAGAGGCAGAGCCCTCAACTCAAGGCGCAAAAGCGATGCGGTAACAAAGCCATAAATAGCACAGCAAACTACCCGCCCTGTCAAAAAGGCGCGGCAATAATCAAAATCCCGAGCGTGGACAAATTTTATGTCCACGCTCTTACTTTGTGCGGAGATATTGCCGCGCCAGAAATCAACGGCGATAGCTCGTTGATTTCTCGACCCGTCAGGGGCGACCTGATACCGCAGTACTTGGGACAAGAGTGCCGCACTCTTGAAGTCCATATAACAGATAACTGGATTATAATTTGGGGACGGTGTTTTGTTGGGCTAGTCGATGGTTTGATTTGGGGACATTGGTTTGTGAGTTTTCGCCCCTCTCTTCGTTCGGGGCGAGCCGTCAAAGAACAGCGACTGCGTCGGCTGTGGCTGTCGCTGTTTGACGGCGGGCGCGGCAATAATTATACGGACGCAGAAAGAGCGTGGACGGTTGTGTTGTCCACGCTCGATGCTTTTATTGCCGCGCCTTTTTTGGGGGCGGAAGTCTGTTTCGCTCTTATAGTTCGCTTTGCATTTTGGTTCCTTGCCTTGGTGATTGAGGGACTCCGCCCCTCAAACTCCTCGCAAGCTTTTCGCGAAAAGCTTGACCAAAAGCTCTACTCTTTGGCATACTTATTTCAGTACAGCTGCGTTATCTTCCTGCGCATTTTTACATGGGGTATTCCGTCTTCTAGAAATTCCTCCGAGCAGACTTCAAATCCCTCTTTGGCATAAAACCCGATGGCGTATACCTGCGCTTCAAGATAAAGCTCTTCCGCTCCATCATACATCCGTGCCTGCTTTACTCCCTCGTGCAGAAGCTTTCTTCCCAGACCTGTGCCGCGTTCGGTGGTGACTACTCGTCCTATCTGCACCGTATGGGGTTCATCGGGCTTGATGAACAATCTCAGGCAGGAGGTACATTCCCCTTTGTCGTTCAGCGTGAAAAGGTGTCTGCATATAGGGTCTATGCCGTCGATATCCGTGTAGGCGCAGTTTTGCTCTACCACGAATACATCACACCTTGCTTTCAGTATCGCGTGGAGCTCATACGGAGTAAGCTCCGCGAATTCTTTGCTTATTATATCGCTCATATCTTCACCTTAAAAATCGGCGCCCCCGCTTATCAGGAGCGCCATATTTTATCATTTGTATTCTATCCGTATCTCGTCGCCTGAGTTCAGCTGTATCTCGGCGAGTTTTGAACCGCTTTCACAGTCTGTCAAGTCGGAGGATACTATGTAAGAGCCCTCGCCCCAGGGCTGAGTGCGTGTCATTTCCACCGACAGCAAACCGCCTATCATTAGGCTTTCGGGCTGACCCACGGGGTCTTTCAGTTCAAAGCTGACTTCTCCGCGGGTATAGTCCGCAGAAAGCTTTATCAGCTCATAGTCGTGAAGCCCCGA
>Ga0256405_10005324_pt1 | contig 22474 bp, 40 predicted proteins | sample RumenRJG_02DNA_FD_189096 | JGI IMG/M metagenome (GOLD analysis project Ga0256405, IMG submission 189096) | Bovine rumen microbial communities from Lethbridge, Alberta, Canada - RJG_02 | ecosystem: Host-associated > Mammals > Digestive system > Stomach > Rumen | place: Canada: Alberta... | reverse complement strand
TATAAATATAAATACAAGTAAAGTGAACACACCCCATGGGGGGGTGATTTTTTAATTAAAAGGAAAATTAACATGTTAAGAAGAAGACCAACAAGAACCCTCAGAAACCCAAGACGTTTACATGAAGGCTGGGGAAATGTTTCATATAATAATATTAAAATGAAACAAGTTAAGCATTTAAAAGTTGCCGTTGTTGAAAATACTGACTGGGATTATAATTATAATCCAATTGAGGATGATGGAATCTTTGAAGCAATCGGAATTGTGAGTTTAAATTCTCGTGAAACTACATTAGAAAATGGCGATATTAAATACCGTGATATTGAGGATTTTGATACTCTCAAAGAAGTTGTTGATTACATCAAAGAAAAAGCAAACTGTACTAAGGTTTATGCAATTGAAACATATGAGCATGGTACAGTTGCATACGAAGTAATCGACATCGGTTCTAAACTTTCTGACCCTTGGGACAGCCGTGTTGACTATCTTGTTTATTCACCAAATGATGAAATATCTAAATCTACAATCAAAGATATTATCGAGGGAGAAATCACCGACTGGGCAAATGGGTACAACATGTACTGTTTGCAGTTGCTTGATGTAGAATCTGATAAACTTGAAGACGCAATCAACAGCGGTTTCTATAGATACGATTCTGAAGATATCGTTTCATGCTATATCGGTGATGGCTGGGATATCAAAAACATTATCCGTGAAGTTAAATTCCAACTCGGAAAATTCGATTATTTAATCAATAATGATAATAATGCAATCTATGATAAAAACGGTAATCAAGTAAAATTGAAAGATTTGAAAGACCTGTAATTTTAATCATTTATTTTCAATCAATCTCAAAATCTGTGACAAATGTCACAGATTTTTTATTTATTTTATAGTATTATATATACATCGAAACGAATGAGAGGATTGAGATATGGCTAAGATTGATAAGAAAACCGGACAGAAGTTATACCAAGTTTCAAGGGAATTTATACAGTTCAACTTGATTTCGCTGATTGATGAAGTACACCCACAGGGTATTTCACCAAATGCTGACTTATATTGGGAAATCCATGATTTACTTGATACAATGTACAAATACAATGGTTATCTCCCCGGAAAACTGTATGCAAGGGCAAAAGAACTTGCCGTAGGCAGACATATAGCCCGTGAAGATATCCACCGTCAGCATCTTGCAAACTGCGAAGAATAAGATTTTACAATCTGTGACAAATGTCACAGATTTTTTAATGCAAATGTTCTTCAACAAGTTTCAAATAATCATTACCCACCCCAAACAGTCCCCAAACATGCAATAAACTTTTGCCCTTTGGCAATAGTTTATCATCACTTTGAGCATGTTTTTGGATTCTGTAACAGTTAGAGCCTTGCTCTAAGATGGTTACAACTGATTAAAAAGTGAACAAATATGCTCAAACTGCTAATAAACTTTTGCCCTTTGGCAATAGTTTATCATCACTTTGAGCATGTTTTTGGATTCTGTAACAGTTAAGAACTGTGTTCTAGACTCATACATGTGGTTAAAAAGTGAACAAATGTGTTCAAACATGCAATAAACTTTTGCCCTTTGGCAATAGTTTATCATCGCTTTGAGCATGTTTTTGGATTCTGTAACAGTTAAGAACTGTGTTCTAGGCTCATACATGTGGTTAAAAAGTGAACAAATGTGTTCAAACATGCAATAAACTTTTGCCCTTTGGCAATAGTTTATTGATACTTTGAGGGGGTTTATGGATTCTGTAACAGTTTTGAACCGTGTTCTAGTACCTTACAAACGGATAAAAAGTGAACAAATATGCTCAAACATGTAATAAACTTTTGCCCTTTGGCAATAGTTTATCATCACTTTGAGCATGTTTATGGATTCTGTAACAGTTTTGAACCGTGTTCTAGTACCTTACAAATGGATAAAAAGTGAACAAATATGCTCAAACATGTAATAAACTTTTACAAATCTTAAATAGTTTATTGCTATTTTGAACCACTTTTTAGGATTTTGAGTAAGAAAATATAAATATATAATGACGAGTCAACACATATGTTGATGTAGGTCATTACATATGTTGCTGCAAAACAGCTAACATATAATGTGTTAAAGGTAAGCCCTAAGATGCTGTGTAACAGCAATCATCGGGTCTAGTGGAATCGGGCGATTCCTTCAATTTTAAAGCCTTAAACAAGTTTTAAAGTTGTAAATGTAGATAAATTTCGGAAGTTATTTATTTACAATGCCTAATATAGTGTAGCAGAAAAGGAATTTAAAATGGCTGGGTCATATTTAACAAATGGTGTCTATCTGCCGGAAATGAGCGAAAGCCCTTGGGGAGAGCAGGTCAATAATAACTTTGTTATATTGTCTAATGGTATTGATAATGTTAAGATTGATTATAATACAAAGCTTTCGGGAAAACTTGACAGAACATCAACAACCACCCAGATTATAAATTCAAATGTAAATGTAAACGGTGAATGGAATTTTGCAAATATCGTGCAAGGCACTATTACATATGCAATTCATGCAAATGATGCAGATCATGCAATCCTTGCTGATACTGCAACCAATGCAAATCATGCAAATTCAGCCGATACTGCACATACTTCAGATACTTCTGCATATGCTACAAGTGCATACAGTTCAAATTATGCTGAAAGATGTAATAAAGCTGTAACTGCGGATTCTGCAACAAAAGCAAAATGTGATAACGATGGTAATGATATTTCACAGACTTATCTGAAAATCAGCAATTATGATACCCAGACTGCAATAACAGCGTTAAATGCATTACGTGAGCATATTGCCGATGAAGAAGCCCATACATCATTACAGCAGCAGAATGATATAAAAAATTCCTTTACAGATGTTAATAACCGTATAGATGCAGTTAATGATGATTTAACAGCGCATAAAAACAATACGGATATTCATACATCACGTCAAGAAAAAATTGATATTCAAAACAATTTTAATTATTTGCAATCAAGTCTTGATACCCATGCAAATGATACAGATTTGCACCTGATTGACGGTAATGCAAGAACTGCAGATGAATTCAAGGAAAATAAAACCATTGAATTAAGTGGTGATGTGACAGGCACAGCATCTTCAAAAGGTAACTGGTCTATTTCAACAGTACTTGCAAACAGCGGTGTTGTAAGCGGCACATACGGTCAATCAAGTAATATAATAAATCAAAAGACCTATCAGATTACAGTTCCTTTGATTACAGTTGATTCAAAAGGTAGAATAACAAATATTGAAAATCACCTTGTTAATTGTGAAGTTCCTGATAATACTGATTTTGTTGATTTAACATCAGATCAAATTATTGATGGAATTAAAACCTTTATTAAACCAATAAATGGTGATTTAAACGGTAATGCTAATACATGTACAGAATATTTTTTAAATATGGTGGATACTGCCGAGGATTTGGAAAATGCTTTAAATACCAAACCGCCTACATTAAAAGATGTTTTTGAAACATGGTATAGATTTTCACATACAGGCAATACACAATATAATTTATCAAATGCAACGGGGCAAGCGCTTGCAGATCTTCAAGGATGGCAGTTTGATGAAAACAAAATGCGTATTGCAAATAATGTAAACACAGGTACTTACACAGGTTTTATATCAAACAAAACGTATAAAAAATATACATTAGGTATTAAAGTCTGTGGTCCAGATGAAGAATTTGAGCAATTATTTGGTACTGCCGGGTATTTAAAAGATGATGATATGTTTGGTATTGTCTGCGGTTATATGAAAGACGATCAAGGCAATGAACATACTTTATCTTTTATTAGAAACGCTGCAGCAACTATTTGCGGTTTATACTACGATTATGGAAAATCCACTTCTGTTATGTTATATAATGCCCTTTCACAAGTAACAGTTGTTCATAAAGGAGATGGTGAATCAGGTGGTACAGATGACGGTTGGTATATGAAATATGCCCACATGGAAGTTCAAAGGGACGGCTCTACTTTAAATATTCGTGGTTCACAGATAAATGAAGATAATTATAGCATATCGTTTACGTATAAAGCATCAGACGTGCCTGATAACTTAGCTATAGATACCTATAACAATATAAAAAATATGCTTTTAAATAAAAGCAGCGTGGGTGTTTCGCTATTATCACAAAACGGTTTTATGTATCTTGAACATTTTGATGGTTTATTTAATTCAAATGATATATATGATACATTAAATAATGTTATTTATGCTTATGATTCAAATAATAATTCATGGTATTTAACAAATAGAAAAGTATCTGATGAAGTTGCGGATTATTCAAGAATATATAATGAAAATACTGAAAAATCGTTTGTATATTATGATGAAAAATCCTATATGACTTCATGTAATATGTATGCTGGTACCGGTACTACCTATAGTGCTGGAACAGGATTGAGTTTAAATGGAACACAATTTAATGTTAATATTCCTAATTATAAAGTGAGTGATGGGACTAATCCTGATGCGACATATATAATGACATTGGATATAAGTCAAAATGCTTGTCACCCTTCACAATATACTATTGGAAGTTTAATTGATTATATAAACACACACAATACATCATATTCTGCCGGTACAAATATGAATTTATCAGGTACTACCATGAATCTTAATGATTCGATTACACTAAATAGTGTTAATACAGGAAGTCTTGTAATTAATGGTTGGACTATTTCAATAGGTTAATATAAATGGATTTTACAGTTTCTAAAAATGGAATAACAGAAAGCCTTTGGAACAGTTCAGAGCGCATAACAACACCGTCTATAATATGTAGTAAAAACGGTTCTACATATTATATTCCGTTGTTCAGCGGTGATGAAAATGCTGTTATAACATATAACAGTTATAACTATAAACTTGGGAAATTTAAAGTTTCAAATCTGAGAGCCGCTATTAGCAGAGAAGTTGCTAATCATTCACCTTCTGTTCAAATTTTATCATATCCATCGGGTATTACCGGTGGTGTTATCGGTAGTAATAATTCTTTAAAATTTACCGTTACGGATATTGATAATGATCTTTTAACCGTCAAGATTTATTGTACTCAAAATAACCCTACACCCGGTTCAGCGTACAATTTTTATCAAACTGCTATAAAAACTTATGAAAATGTTTCTTCAGGAACAACAATCAGTTTTTCCGGTTACGTTCCCGAATCCGGTGCAAACGGTTATACAAATATGGGTGATTATGTTTTAAGTGTTGGAGTAACTGACTCTAAAGGTGCTACTACTACTTCAAATTATATTCACATTTATAAAAATGCTGATTTGTTTGAATCAACTGTTTTCTGGGTTGATTTTAATACAAGATACTTAGGAACTTATTCAGATAATGGTTCAACAATAACAATCACAAATAAAACGGGAACCGGTACACCGTATCAACAGTTCTGTGGTTTTGACCCGTCATTAGAAGGAAAATCTTTAACATGGGATGTTGTTTCAAACAGATCTTCAATAAAATCAAGATGGACTCAAAATTGTTCAAATATTGATAATAATCCAGTTATTGTTAATAATATCAGAGGTGATAATATTGATGATACAACCCCTGAAAATCATTATGGTGTTAAAATCTGTGAAGGCTGGGTCCCAAATGGTGAATATGATATGATCTTTACTGTTATTGACGGTGACAAAACATATAAATATTATCTGCATATTATTATGAACGTTCCAAACAATCCGGGTGGAAGTTTATAATTTTGAACCACAGTATTATATTATTGAGGTAATACATAAATGATTTACAATTCGTTTCGTTCATACTTATATGAGATGACTGCAAGGGATGCAATTGCAGATATTAAAAAACTTAAAATACCTAAAGACATCTCAAAGTTATCGAGATCACAGGCACAGCAAAAGTGTCCTGAGGTTTTGAAATTCTATGATGAACTTATAGATACTATCCGTAAATCATCTTATACAAAATCAATTGATTTTATCGATGATATTATCAAAGAACCTAAATTAAAGTTTTTACTTTCTTTAGGTTTCGGGGGAAATTTTGCAAGTCTTAATCTGAATATAAATCAAGCTGTGTTACCGGTGCAGACTTTAGTTCCTACTCAGAATGAAATCGGTCTTGGGGAATCCTTGGATTTTATTATCGGTGCTGCAAAGAATTTTAAACCGGCTAATATTGATGTATGCTTTGATGATGAAAAAACCGGTGTAATTATTAAAAGACCTATTGTGACATTCAATCATAATTTTATTGTTGACGGTCATCATCGCTGGTCACAGATTTATATAACAAATCCAAATGCAAATATTAAGGTTATCAATATCACCGGGCATTTAACTGTTATTGCACTGTTAAAAGCAATTCAGAGTACCATCGGTTCAAATACCGGCAACTTGAATCTTAAAAAGGTGCAGGGAAAAAATATTTTTAAAATTAGTGATAATAGTATTAATAAATATATAAAAAATAATATTACAGAAACCGCAATAGAGCATCTTGATAAATACTATACAGAGCCGGTAGAAGATTTGTATCAGAATGTTCTGCAGTTGAAATACAATACCCCTCACGTATCATCATTTGACCGTGAGTATATGCCGCAGACTTCAAAAGATACAGATTTATTCAAGGATTTAGATAACGGCATTGAAACATTATAAGGAATGATATTATGACCTTAGATCAAAGATTAGCAGTAAATTTTAAATTAAACAATTTGATGGATACTATAAATCAGTTAACTATAACTGAATTACAGGATTTTGCTGAATACATTCTTGAAACATTTTATGATGTAGAAGATGAAATCGACTTTGTGACTTCATTTGAAGTTAAGAGCATGATTTATGATATTCTCGAAAACTGTGAGGAAGAAGAAGAAGTACTTGATATAATCAATCTATTGCTTGATGATTTATCATACCCAGCCGAACTTGATGAGTCCGTATCAAGAAGAATGCTGCCATCGCATTTAAATCATAAACGCAGAAAGTTTATGAAAAAATCAAAAGCAACCTTACGCAGAGAAAAAGTAAAGAGAATGCGATTTAACCGCAAGAACCGTGTTAAACGTAAAAAATATTATCGTATAAATAAAAGTAAGATTAAAGCATATCAGAAGTCAAGACGTGCGATGATTAAAAAAGGTAGGCATATAGTTAAACTTAGACGCAGATCTTAGGAAATTAATATGAAGTATTCATTATTTAATAAAATTAAAACAAATTTGACATTTGACAAAGGAACTGTTAGGATGCAGATTGACTATGTGAAAGATGATTTGTTAAAAACTATTGCTGAAAGATTTGGTATTGATTATATCAAATTTAAGCATTTTTTAATGGATACTGAAAAAGATTCGATAACAGAAAAATTAAAAAGCAGATTAACTGCATCAGATTTTAAAAATCTGATTGAAAATTATCACGGTGATGTTTTCAGCAGTGTAACATATTCAAACAGCGGCATAGTTATAGTTTCTAAAGATCGTACTTATACTTTCTTTATGCTTAAAAAGAAACTAATTTTAAATATCAGGTAATTGTATGAAGTTAAATGAAGTCGTAAAATCATTTTTAAATTCAACTAAGAAAAGTTCGGATTCATCTATTGTTCATCCGTACAAGGTTTCTGTCGATTTAACAAATAATGATTTTTATTCAAAATTTAATGATTTTTTCGATGGCACAAATGATTCTGAAACATACTCATTTCAGTCACTTTTAAATGGTTTCTCGAAAGAAACATTACTTGATAAACAGAAAAGAAAAATTCAGGAATACCGTAACTGTGCAGCAAATCCTGACGTAAACAATGCTATTGATGCTATTGTTAATGAAGTAATATTTTCTTATGAAGATGTAATTTTTAAACTTCAATACACTGAAGAAAATGCTCAGTTGCAGGAAGCTTTCCAGAAAGCTTTTGATAAAATTTACAGTATTTGTAATTTTAATAAAACATTTTATGAACTTGTTAAAAAGACCTATATTGACGGTCAGATTGTTTTGCATGTAGCATACGATAAAAAGAATCAAAATAAAGGTATTAAGAAAATTAAACTCTTAGACCCGGTTGGTTTATATTATGATTTTGAAAAGAATGTATGGCGATATGACAACATTACAAGTGATACAATTTATCTGAATGAATTTGATAAACGTTTTGAATATTCTGCAGAGGAAATCATTCGAGTTGATTTCGGATTGTATGATAATAATGTATGTTTATCATACCTTGAATACGGTACTAAAACAGCAAATATTTTAAGAACCTTAGAAGATTTATTAGTTCCGTTAAGATTTTCAAGAAGTATTTCAAGACGTGTATTTAATGTTGATATCGGGGATTTACCATCAAAACGAGGTGAAGAATATCTCGATCATTTAAGGAATGCTTTCAGATATAAAAAATCTTACGATACCCAGACCGGTGAAATTTCAAATCAGCAGCATGTAATCTCTATGGTTGAAGATTACTGGTTTGCAAACCGTTCCGGTTCGAGAGGAACACAGGTTGAACTTCTCGATGAAAGAGGGGAATTAGGTAATCTTGATGATATTATCTACTTCAATAAAAAGCTGTATCGTTCATTGAATGTTCCATCATCAAAAATGGATATTGACCCTGATGCAAATCATACATTTGCATATGACGCTACCGAAACAACACAGGAAGATGTTAAATTCATGATGTTTATTTCACGTATCCGTCAAGTGTATGCTAAAGCAATCAAGGAAATTTTAAAACGTGAAGTAATCAGTTCACGCATTATGAATGAAAATGAATGGAATAATGCAGATAATAGAATTAACGTTGAATTCACCAATGATAACCTTTTCATTGAAAAAATGAAACTCGATATCTTTGCATCGAGAGTTGAAGCCTTTGGTTCGATTTACGAAAATATGTGCGGTAAGGTACTGCCGGTTACAGATGTTCTTAAACGTATTTTTGGATATAATGAAAAGGAAATTCTTGATAATATTAAGAAGATTGTGATTGAACGTCACGATCCGTTCTTAAAAACTTTATATCCACCTTTAGAAGATGGCGAGGGTGAGATTGATTTATCAGATTTGGAAAAATCTAATATAAATCTTAATGATATCTTTGATATGGGCGGTATTCAAGGTTCAGTTGAAGAACCTGAGGAAGAACCTGAACAAGAGGAAACCCCTGAGGAAGAAGAGCCAAAAGAGGAAAAACCTAGACGCAATAGACGTAAGGAAACAGAGCCGGAAAAAGAAGAAGAACCTACTGAGGAACCAGAAACCGAACAATCGGAAGATGCTCTAAAATTAGGTGATTTTGATACATCAGATATTGAATAACATGACATAATTTGTCATGTTTGATACAGAATTATAATAATCATGCACTGAAAGGTGTATGATATCTTACACATTCATGCTGTCAAGAACAATCCATGATGGAATGCTTTTGACGGCTTTCTTTTTGATATTCTAGGGTTTGCTTGGGAATACTGTTTTACAATCCCCCACAAAGCCCACACTTTACTGGGTGAGGGTAATTCACAGATGATTTAACATCAGTAGTTTTTAATAATTTTTATATATTTATTATATATAATATATTACATTATTAATAAAAATATTAAAAAATCACTCTAAAATCACTAGATTTTCACTCTAAATCCACTAAAAACATGATTAGAATGCTGTTTTGGGGGTATTTTAGGGTTATTTTACCCATCTAAATGCCCTAGAAACCCATTTTCAGATTAAAAACACACTGTTTTAACATGATTTTTAATAATTTTTATATATTTATTATATATAATATATAAGAATTATTAATAAATCACTCTAAAATCCCTCAAAATCCATTAAAACATGATTTAGAATGCTGTTTTGGGGGTATTTTAGGGCTATTTTACCCATCTAAATGCATCGGAAACCCATTTTCAGACTAAAACCATGCTGTTTAGCATGATTTTAATAAATTTTATATATTTATTATATATAATATATAAGAATTATTATTAATTTATTATAAAATGTTTTAAAATATGTTTCTAAAAGGGTATTTCGCCCCATTTTAAATGAAAAATCCGGCTTTAAGTGCCGGATTTGTAGTTTTGGAATGGAATTAGCCTAGATGTTTCCAGTGCAGTTTGAGTTCTAGCAGATATTGCAAGACCCTTTTGTGATCTTTCTTGCTTTCATCATCACCCTTGAAGTCGTATAGGATTTCGTATAATCTTTCTATATCATTTTCAAGCTTATGAAAGCGTTCGTACAAATGTTCTTGAATACAGTGTCTAAACTCTGAAACATGACATTTTATGTCATCTTTTAGATATATTTTAAGAATAGTTTCAATATTATCATCTGACATGTCATGTAATGTTTCATAAGATAATCTTGGATTATCAGTTATGTACTTTTCTGCAAGTTAAGTGCCTTTAGTTTTCACTATCAACCTCGGAAAGCAATTCATACATGCTCTCACGGGCATCATTAAATAGTGTTAAAATATGTAATAATTCGTCACGATACTGTGAATCTTTTCTTATATTTATAAGTTTTTTAGCATCACATTCCCAAGAATTACATATTTCCTTTAAATTTTCGTATTCATTCATAATTCGCACCTAGATTGCAACATCATTAGTTTACCCTCTTCATCATTATATTCAATAATATCAATCAATAGATCATCAAGTAATTGCTGGCATAATGAATCCTTGATATTATCAAGATTTGTTTCTGCAGTCATAGTTATATAAAAAAGTTCGTACTCATCGAAATCCTCAAATCGTATTTTATATCCGATTAAATTATTTCGGTTTGTTTCAATGAATTCTCGAACACTCATATTTTCAGTTTTTACCCATGCATCTACTATATATCTGCATTCTTCAATCAAGATCTTATCTTTTGAGATACTTAATAAATAAGGGTATTCAGAATTGTTATCAATCCGATATAATATTCCATGAACGCAGTTATCAAGGTTTTCTAAATCCTCGATATGCTTTGCGCCATAAAAATATTTTTTAATCCCCGGAATGATTTCAAGTTTATCTGTATCATGGATACCGTAAACTGAACCAATTTCGATCTGATCATCAAACTGTAATTTCACTTTTCACCCTCGCAGATTTTTAATATTGCCGGATTATTACTGTCTTTTAATTCTTTGCAAAGTGTTTGTACATCATTCTTATAATCTCTCATAGAGAGATTAACAAGCAACAGAAACAGCAATGAAAGCAAACCCGTTAATCCTGCACATATCCATATATCGTAATCCATAGTACACCTCGCTCAGAAGTATTTATTATACCAGCAAACCATATAATTATGCATATATGCTTGAGCGTCTTTCATAAGCATTTTACCATCGGTAAAGGTTTCACATAGAAACTCATATATTGCTTTTGTTTCAAAATAGTCAAATGCATATTCCCAATCATGTTCTTTATCAAAATACTTTAAATCCACCGGCGTTGCAAGTAGATTTTTAAGTACATTCAGATTATCTGAAAGCGTACTGTCAGGATTGCAGATTGAAACATATTCAAATGCTTTAAAAAATACTAAATCTTTTGATGCGTTCATGCTTTCTCAATCCCAAAAGGCTGCCATTTATCGTTTAAGAAAATCTCATAAATTTCAAACAGCAAGTTAAAATCATAGAATATGCCGCCTAAATAAATTCCATCTCCCATGTATTTTTCTTTAGGACAATTCTTTGCATTGCGGTATCCGCAATATAATAAATTGCTCTCATCGTTATGATTTTTATTACGAATATGAAACCAGTCTGTGCTGAATGGACTATCATATCTGTTATAACATTCAAGAAAAGTTTCAAGTGTGAATGGTTTATAAGTTTTTTCTTTTTCTTTAGATACAACACATTTTTCCGGCAAGAAGAAAGCGTAGCATAAACTGTTTGTACTGCATTGAAATGGTTTATCATTGCATGAAATTTGTTCAAGATTACCATATGTACACAGTTCAAGATTGCTGAAATCTGAATAGTAAGATGTGAAATAACCCTCAGTATCAACGAGTTTTTCTATTTCCTGCATGTCTGAAAATGCGTTTTTAACATCAACATTTTTAATTCTTTTATCGTATTCTAACATAATTATACCTCAACTCCAAAAGGTTTCCATTCATCGGCATCTGAAATATCATAACCCCACTGCCACTCGTAGTTATCAAACAAGTCTTGTATGGTTATCTCTTTACCATAAAACATTATACTTGTTAATTCATTATCTGCATTGACATTAAATCCCATAGCCAAACGCAATCCATACAGTTCAGAACCTTTCTTGCGTATTTTGATGAATAAATTCAAAAAAGGTATTTCATCAAAAGTTTTATACGGTCTTAATTTCGGCACATTGTTTAATAAGTCATCGGGATAAAAATATTTGAATCGACTTCCGCATTCTTTCATCTCGTAAGGGTCTTTCGCATCATGATATATGCATTCCAATGTTCCGTGACCGCATAATCTATGATTTGAAAAATTATCAATATCATTTGAAAAATATCCTTGACGTTTCACAAAACGTTTACCTAGATTTACTGTGAAACAGTTAAGCGGTAATATATTAAAATGTTTATCTAAAATCATTCAAAAACTCCAAATGGTTGCCACTCGTTTTCAAGGTCTGATGATTTATGGACGAATTTCCATTCCCAATCTTTCATCAAGTCATGCATTGAACGTTCTTTTGAAAATATAATAACGCTACAAAGTTTGTCATCTTTGATGATAAATCCTTGTATTGATGTTAAATAAACTCTTTCCGGTTCTGATTTATGGCGCATATATAATGAACCTAACGCACCAAAGGGCAGTTCTTCTACTGTTTCAAACGGTCTTAACTGTTTAACCGACTCTTTTAATAAATCATCAGGAAAGAAAAATCTATAAGTGATATTATCAGTGGCACGAAATGGATAATTGCCATCCGATAAAACATTTTTTAATCTTTTACGATAGCAGCATTCTTTAAGGTCTGAATAATCCTCAATAGAATCCGTGAAGTAACCCATATGTCCAACAAATTTTTCACAATCATCCTTTTCAAAGCATGTGTACGGTAATCTACTCATTTTCTCATCTAATTTCATAATTCGATCCTCTTTTCAAAAAAACATATATATTTTATATAATAATATATTAATAAAGTCAATTATTTTTTCTATTTTTCTGCTCATTTTTAGCAATTTCGAGAAGTAACTCACAATATCGATGATATCTCGAATCATTTTCAAAATCTTCTTTTGTGCAAATGCCGGAAAGATTCCTAGCAGTATATACAAATTCAAGATGCTCAATATCTGTTTTTAAGTCTTTGATGAGTTCATCTAAACCGTTGTCACTCAATTTTTGAATTGTAAATACCTTATTGCTCGTTTGCGATTTTTTCATCAGGTACATCTACCTCCCAAATCATTTTAGTATTTCCTTCTGTATGAATCATAGTTACAGAACCTTTCTGCATTAATTGATGGATTATGTATTTACCACCTTGAAGTTCACCTCTTTGGTATCCTATCCAAAAACCTAAGATTCCGCATACAAAAGCACCTATAATACAAAACCAAATAATATTGCATGTACTCATTTTTCAGCCTTTACTTTATAAATTTCAAATTCCTTACAACCAGCACCAAGAATCCACTGTGTGCATTTAGCGATATAATTTGTCCTTTCTAAAGTAGGATCAGACCTTATCTCTTCCTTTTCCTTATCAAAAGCATAGTAGAAAAGGAAAAGCAATCCGAAAGCTATTAAAAATAATAATGATGGTAGTTTCATTTTTATTCTCCAAAGGTACTATTTAAAAATTGAATTACTTGAACAAACGGTACTATTCATTATACCATCTGAAAAATTATCACACAATAAAATATAATCAGTAGGTTCTGAATCTGAATCTTTTTTTGAAATGTATAACTATAAGTATTAACAATACCATTGTTAAAGTAATACAAATTGATAGTTTCATTCTTTACAAACCTTAATACTTACTTCACACATTGTATAATGCTCATAGCGTGTAGAATGAACACTATTTGTTTCCTTAAGACATACATCGCCACATTGCCCTTGCTCAAGATTATCAAGCAAATACTGTTTATCATTTTCAATTCTTTGCTTGTTTTGCTGTATTTTGCATTGTTCAATCGTATCAGAATCCAGTATAAGATATACTGGAATTGAAAGCAATACAATCACTGCAATGACTGCATTTTTAAATGATTCTTTAAAAATAGCGATTATGAAAAGGATTGCTGCTATTCCTATGCAAATCGGAATATACGGTATTGTACATTCAATCATTTAAATAATTCCTTAATGCAAACAAAAATACTATACACACAATTAAGAAAAGCCCCATGAAAATGGCACTTATGAATTATCATTTTTCCTTATTTTTTACTGTACCAGCAAGTTCTTTTAAAGTTTGAGTGAGTTTATACTTTTCATAATCTGAAACGTTCATTTCACGTTCTATCTGTTTAAGTTTGTATTTTTCAAAATCTTCTTTTGAAATTTGTTGACTGTTTTTTAGTTGTTCCAGTTCAAAATCATCTATTTCAATATCCATTATCTACTCCTAAAAATTTTTCTTCAAATTTTATTATAATATTAATTAGTTCTTTTTCAAACTCAAAATATTCTAATGCTTTAAGTTTCAAATCCTTAGGAATGCCGATTACTGCACCTAAAATGGTTCTAATCATCTGAAAACTCATTTTCTATATTAGTTTCAAACTCATAATCCATGACTTCACGCAAAGTCATATCATTTATTCCGGTATAGTCAGCAATGAATTCTGCATCCAAAAGTGGCGGCATTTTGCAATAGCTATAAGATTCATCGAAAGAATCTGTGAGGAATGCGAACTCATGCAAGTCATCATCTGTCATTTGAATGTAGAAAACATCCTCAATATATTTTTTAATATCCTTAAGAATGTATTGATATGTATAATCGTACAATTTATATGAAATGTATTCTGAATTTAAATGATAACACAAACCGTATTGATTGTAATATGGTCTTTGTGACATATCAGGGAAATCTAAAAAATCTTTAACAGTTACTTCATCATACGTTGCCGTGTGGTCTTCATGCATTTCACCAAGCTTGCCACTTTCCTCATCATAATACGGATCATAGATTGTTACTTTGTCTGTATCATCATCTAAATCACACCAAATCATGAATATTAAATATTCTTTGAAACGTACTTTGTTTGTTTCAACAGCTTGCTCAATTATTTTAGCAATTTCCGCTGCATGTTCGACTGCATAATCTGCATACAGTTCGAGATCTTCTTCTGAAATATTTGTTTCCGGTTCGTACATTTTTCAATCCTCTTTTATATCCATAATTATCCGTATAATAATCAATGATTTTACTTTTGATTTTCTACCTTTAAATATTTTTTAAGTTCCAATTTTAATGCTTTACACATCACTTTAAATTTACTGTTTTCTATTTTTAAATTATTAACAAGGTTTCTTAATCTTTCGTTTTCTTTTTCGAGTTCTTCCTTAGTCATTCTTTAAATCCTCTTTCAAAGTAACTTCAAGAACATCATACCCAAAATCATCAACATAATAATCGGCAACTTCCCTTTTCAAACGACTTTCAAATTCATCAAGACTTTGCTCATCAAGATATATCTCATTGCGTATTCTGAACCTATCGGGCATATCAGGAAAGTGAACCCAAATCCCATCGGGGAATCTTTTTAACATTTTTAATGCTAATTCTTTAAAAGTCATTTTCTACTCCAAAAGGTTTCCACTCCCCATTTTCAAAAAGTTCAAAATCTTCAAACAGGTCGCTAAGAGTATAAGTATATTCTCCAATTTCAACATAGAACTCATTTAAATTATAATCTCTTGAAGTTGATTCTATGGTTTCTTTATATATACGATTTTTCTCATCTTTTTTACGATATTCAATAACTGAACCTATATCGAAATGCTGTTCAAAGGTTGCGGGATCGAATGGTCTGTACTTCTTTTTCTCTATAAGCAATCTACTCTCTGGAATAAAGAGATCCCAAGAATGGTTATCATCATCCTTAAATAAGTAATTATCATCATCATTATCTTTAACATTTGTTAAAGTATCATGATAGCATGAAAGTACATCACTAAAGCGATACAGATCATTAGTAAAATAGCCTTTTTGACCTATAAAGGATTTTGCCTTTTCATTATCAAAGCATGTTAAAATGTCTGATAATGATTTAATTCTTGGGTCTAATTTCATTCTTCAACCCCAAAAGGTATAAACTTGTTATAATCGCAGTTCCATAATTCAAAATCTTGAAGTAGTTCATTAAAAGACCTACTGTAAAAACTGCCTAACATCAATTTATTATCAGTACACCCTGTAATCAGTAGTTGGTATTCCTGATTATTTGCTTTAGTGCGTATATGTATTAAATCACCTACTTTAAAATTCCTCATTAGGAAAAATTCTTTTGTGTTTTTAAAAGGTCTGTACTTCTTTTCTTTTGGTTTTGGTTTTAAAACCCTCTCAGGGATAAATAAATTCCAATAACAACCATCATCGTCTTTAAACGGTGAATCGCCGTCAAAAACTTCTGTTAAAGTATCATAATAACATGTTTCTACAACACTAAAACAATATAAGTCGTTCGCAAAATAACCTTTTTGACCTACAAATTCTTTAGCTTTTTCGATATCAAAACATGACAAAATATCTAATTTTGATTTAATTCTTTTATCTAAATTCATTCTTCTACTCCAAAAGGTTTCCAAACAATCGAATCAGACTCTTGATATTCATATTTATCAAATAATTCATCGAGAGTGTGCGTAAAAGGTCCTAAATAAATGTAAGTAAGTATTTGATCATAATTTTGTGCATATCTGTAACCGTTAAAAATTAAAAGTTGCTCTAATTCTGTCCCCTTTCTTCTAAATTTAATAAGTTGCCCTATTGTGAAGATTTGTTGTAATTCCTCAAGTGTATAAGGTCTAAATTTCTTTTCCTCTAGTTTAAGAATGCTCTCTGGAATGTAGAAAGCATAACCGGGACTACGACATCTACACCAGTATGGATAATATGAGTCACGTTCACATTCAACCAATTCACCATATTTGCATCCCTTTAAGTTTTTAAATTCCCCTAGAGCGTCTGCAAAATATCCTTTTTCGCCTTTAAATTGCTTTGCTTGCTCAGTATCAAAACAAGTTAAAACATCCGACAGTGATTTAATTCTTTTATCTAAATTCATTCTTTTACTCCAAGGTGATTATCTGTGTAGTATTCATGACTTACTGCATATTCTGCAAGATCGTCATCTGTTACTGTGTATTCTTCATCGTTTATTGCTTCTTCATAACCATCCCAGTTATCAACACCGTATGCTTGTAATGCTTCTAAACATTTTTGGTCTTGTAATAAAAGTCTTAATTCTGATTCAGTTAAAATATACTTTTTCATTTCATCGATTTTGCCTTGTAATACTCTCTTTCGTAAACACTACATAAGTCTTGTAAGAGATTAATTGCTGTTCCTAAAGCTAATCTTGCGTCATTTCTAGCAAGTGAATTAAGTATTTCATCCTTTGGGAAACACTCATTCTTTTTAAGGCTATTTTTAAGATTGTCTAAATCTTTTTGGATAAGTTTTATCTGTTTGATCCTTTCCTTTGCATATTCTTTATCATCCATTTAAGTCTCTCCACGGATCATGTTTACAAATTATCATTCTCAAAAAATCGATTTATCAATCAATTTTATATATTATTATACATAAAAAATTTTAAAAAGTCAAGTAGTTTTTTAATGCAATGAACAAGTTTACCAAAGAATTTAAAGCATTATCTTATTCCATAATCGACACTTCAAAAATCTAAATGTTCTCTCAATTCATTAAGAATCTCTACTGTATTCCAAAAAATTTTTCTATCGATTAAACCTTTTGCACAGATATACGGAAATTTTGTATCTGTTCCATCTTCAAGAAGAATTACAATCTCTCCGTTTTCTTCTGCATCGTTTATGACTGTTAAAAAATCATCCCGTAAGTCACGAATCGACTTATTGTTATACCATTCAAGACTTGACGCATCCAAAAGCATCATAATATCGCCATTACCGAGTGAATCTAGTGTATCAGTGTTTCTGAATATGCTATCGTCTATAATAACAATTTCATAGTCAAAAATCTGTCCTAAAGTTATTTCAGAAGGACTAAGCGGATTGTGATTTGAATCGTATATTGTAATTGTTTCCATCTTTTAAAACCTCCTAAAGGAATATCTCTACCAATAAATAATCAATATAATCTGTTTCATACACTTTTTTAACTGGATCATCAAGATGTTCAAACAACTCAAAATCTGAAATTAGTTTTCCTGTGCCAATAGAATCGTATATTTCATTCCCAATGTTATCATAAATTCTGATAGTCTTTGCTTTTCGTTTAAAATTTATTACATCTTCAATGGGCATTTGACGCAGTTCAACGATACGCTGTAAAGATAATTCTTTGAGAAACCCAGCAAGGGTTATAGGTTTATTTATATTCAAAAGTTTACTATTATCCATATTTCAAAGTCTCACACCTTTACGGTGGATAGTTTACTCACATCTATTTGTTTAATCTTCTTTAGAAACAATAAATGAAGTATTTTTGTCGTTATTATGAAAATAATTTTCAGTTTCTTGATAATTTTTTTTCGGAACTAATTACAGGTTCCCAAAAGGATTCATCGAGAAAATACTCTACCAATCCTAGTTGTTTATATAACGGTACTAGTGAACGCTCATAGAAAAATTGTAGCAAATCAGATTCTTTCATTCGTTTCCCCATTTTCAAATATTCAATCATTATATAATATTATAGTATAAAAATTTTTTAAAAGACAAGTAGTTTTTTAATAACACATAAAAATAAGAATTGTTCTTTTGCCGTTTTCAGTCACATCTGAAACAGGGAAAATCAGAATCAAAGACCATATTTTCCAAAACATCATAGATTACAACCCTATCATTTTTGCTGACATTTAACTCACTAAGAAACTTTGCAAGCGTTATTTCGTTTTCAATACGTTTGATTGATTTTACAATCTCTTCTATGGTCATTTTTACTATTCCAATTTCAACAGTGGCATTTTTTCTAATTCTTTCACCTGCCATATATTAGCTTGAAGCAACAGAATTGATAATACTATACTCAACCAGCCTACAGTGTTTAAAGATACGGGTGTAATCATTCCTAATCCACTTCCAGCAAGTGCGCTTATAATACCTACCGTGTCTAGCCGGTTTCTAAACAGTGTTAGGTCATCACTAGCCATCACTCTATTCAGCATGATAGAACGTGCTTGATAGAACACGCTAGGACCAATAAGCGTGACTGCAGAACTTCCGAGTATTAACCACGGTAGATTCTGACAGGTAAAAACAATAGTGATGTCAACAACCATACATATATTGTAGCATATCAATAAATAGTATGGTCTGTCAGCCGCCCATTTTACTATTGATTTTGCAGTAAATAAAGCTGTTACAAGCAATTCAGCTATAGTACATGCTATATTCTGCGCGCCAACACCTTGTTGGTTTAATGCTTGTACCAACCAAGTTATAAACACAACTCCTATTACACCCCCTATTACACCACTATATATGCGACCAATGGCATATGCAACAAATAATCTACTCATAATCTATAATGTACTCATAAAAATCAATCATGCCTGTTTGAAATGTTTCTTCTGCATTATTATCTGCATTTTCCCGATCTGCATAAGCATGAGCAAGTTTCATTTTGACTTTCAATTCTATTTCATTCCAAGGTACACGCATAACTATTGAATTAAACTCATTCCATGCAGTTTCAACACCTTCAGCATAAGGTTGACACTTGTTTTCAAGTAAATGCTCAGCACCAATATCTTTCAAATTGTATATTACACTTAATAACATTGTTAAACTCCTCTATCATCTAGGGTGTCCAAACAAGATAACAGATTTTGTTTTTTTTCAATATCAAAACAAGTCAAAACAACCGACAGTGATTTAATTCTAGGATCTAGTTTCATTTTCTGCCTCTAATTCATTAACTCTGTCTATAAACCAATCAAAGTAATAATCTACACTTGTAATAGCCTTAATAAGTTGCTCATTAACTTCACCTTTAAAATCTTCTTTGTGAGTTACCGTTCTAGCTAACCAAGCCCATATGTAACCTCTCAGTTCATCAAAATCCATGATATCATCAAGCAATTTTTCACTCATTCTTCAATCCCTATTTTAGTTAGGTATCTTCTGAGTTTTTCAGCAGCTAAACCTAATTGAAATTCAAGGTCATGTACAGCTTGCCAATTATCTAGGTCTTGTATCTTTTCTTTGCATTCCATGCAGCATTCTATTACATCGTGCAAATTGTCATACAAATCTTTTAAGTATTCTTCATCCGTTGAAAATTCTTGTTCTTCAGTCATTTTTTATTCTCCTTTCACTTTTGATTCAAGTCTGCTTTCAGGAATGAAAAAACTGTGATAGCAATAAGCAAGAGCAAGAATGTTATCATCATGTTTGCACCGATATGGATATTTTAATTTAATGTCATATCCACTAAGTTCACTATAAACACATTTTGCTAAATTAGCAAATGCCAGCATATCATCTGCGAAATAGCCTTTTTCATGTAATTTAAGTTTGGATGCAGTAAACGGTGTATAAATTAAAGACTTGTTTTCAATTCTTCTGTCTAATTTCATTTTTATTCTCCAGAGTTTCAAGTTTTTCTGTTAATTTTTGATAATCCCTCACAAACCCCACACATTTACGGTGTGGGGATCAAGGCAATAAATTAACCTTGAGATTCTATATACTTCTCAATTATTGATTGAGATACTTGACCTATACTACATGCAAAATACCCTTCTGACCATATAATTTTTCTTTTCCAATAGAACTTTAGTAATATATCATTATACAATTTCCATAATATATATGTAGTATATTGCTTTAATATTTTAACAATATTTGATATTGAATCACTAGCATTATACTCAATCAAAATATGTATATGATCTTTGTCAGTTTCCATTCTTATTATATCATACCCTTTTAATTCAGACACCTTATATATAATCTGTTTAAGTATATCTGATATTTTATCATATAATATTTTCTTACGGTATCTAGTAACTAAAATTATATGTGCATTTAACGAGTATTTGCAATATTAACCTTTTCTATATCTATTAGACATGTGTTTCTTGCAGTTATCCTTTTTATTTTAGATAATTTAGGTGTTTTATCGCCTTTAGGTGCATCAGGAAACGTTATTGTTTTGTTATTTATATCCATTAAAGCCGCATAACCTTTACTATCAATACCTTTTATAAAGTATATATTACCTTTATACTGAACCTTATCATAACGTTTTAATCCACATACTTTACCTTTAGTAAGTCGCTTTTCAGACCGTTTTCCAGTAGTCTGTCTATAATCCCCTTTAGTAATGGTTCTTTTAATATATACTATATCAGATTTAAAGTTAATATCTGGTCCACCATTAGCTATTATACATGCATCTATATAATGTCGTTTAGGCAATTTAGCTTCAAATCGATTCTGTTTAGTTATATAACCGTATGTTTCTATTGCATTTGGGTAACGGTCAATCAATCGTTTAGATATTATATTCATATGTGTATCATGTTTTAAAACCCCAAAAGGCATTCCTTCAATATCTATTGTTATTTTACCAGCATGTATTTTTGGATGGCATACTGGACATACAGTAATTAAATTCCTTGGATCGTCACTTCCACCCCGACTTCTATAAACAATATGATGTGTTTCTAATCGTAAATGCTTTTTACGTTTATAACCTTCTTTTTTACAGCAGATCTGACATTCATGATTATCTCTTTCTAAAACGTATTCACGGGCATTAGCATACCCATAAAGTATACCTTTTTGATAACCAAAATGTCTATATTTTTCATTATGCAATTTAGGATTTTTCAATAAATGCATATCGAATTTAGCTGTTTCAAAAATTAGATCATTATCTGTTACCGGAAGAATAGATTTAACAAATTCAATCTCTTTTACATGAGAATGAATTTTACTAACTAAAGTAGGTGGTAATCTACCTTTTTTAGTACTATTCTTTCTATTTAAAAATCTAGCTTTTCTATAACGGGTTTTTCTTGAACGTCTGACTCTCCTATATTTTTTTCTTTGTTCCATTTTATCTTTTATATCATTTTTGATTGTTGTTTCAGCCATATAAACAGCATCGCCTTTTTCATTAACAACGGCAGAGCCGATATGTGATGAACCAACATCAATACCCAAAGACAGTTTTTGAGTGTACTCAGTACTGTCATAAAGAAGTTTAATCGTAAAAGGGCATTTACATACCACTTTTGCTTT
>Ga0256405_10005323_pt1 | contig 22475 bp, 18 predicted proteins | sample RumenRJG_02DNA_FD_189096 | JGI IMG/M metagenome (GOLD analysis project Ga0256405, IMG submission 189096) | Bovine rumen microbial communities from Lethbridge, Alberta, Canada - RJG_02 | ecosystem: Host-associated > Mammals > Digestive system > Stomach > Rumen | place: Canada: Alberta... | reverse complement strand
TGGGGTGAGCAGGATTTTGACCATAGAGAATAAGGCCAATTATATTTCCTATATCAATGGGATGATGGCGGCGGATGAGCTGGTCATCTATCACGGGGGATGCTACAGCCCGATCAAGGGCCGGTGGTTGCGCCTGATCGCGGAGGAAGCGGAGAAGGGCAAGATCCAGGTATTCCACTGGAGCGATATTGATCTGGGGGGATTCCGGATTTTTGTTCGGCTTAGAGACGAGATATTCAGCAGCCTAAGGCCCTATAAAATGGATCTGGAGACCCTTGAAAAATACGGAGACAGGTGTATGCCGATCGATGATCAAAACTATTTGGACACTTTAGCCGGGTTAGAGGCAAAGCCGGAGTATGAGGTTTTTTATGAAGTGATCCGAAAGATGAGCAACGAAAAGATAAGACTGGAGCAGGAGGCGGAGATTGTATAGCGCGTACGGGTGAGAAAGACTATAGTATTAAATGAACGAATACTAACGAGAAAGGACGATTAGATACGAAATGTATTTAATTGTCCTTTTCTTTTTGCTATAATCGTTTTAGGAGGTTTGGAGCATGAATAATATACATTTAGTAAGTTACTCTGTAAAAGGTATTAAATCTCTTGATAAGGAGGCAAAACTGTCTTTTTATAAGAAGACATTTAAAAAGGACTTCAGCATTCGAGACTATAATATTAAGGGCATATATGGAACAAACGGTGCAGGAAAATCAGCTATTGTGACTTCTGTCAGAATACTAAAAAACTTGCTGCTTAACGTATCGTATCTGAACAACCCACTTGTTCAAAAACAGTTGCATGATCTGATTAATAAGAAGCTTGGAAAGCTGGAAATTACAGCAGAATTTGTTGTAACTTTTGGGACTGAATTAAGGTTATACCAATACCGAATTGAGTTAATTAAGAATAATGCAAACAAATTTTATATAAGCGAGGAAGAGCTTAAAGTCAGGAATGCATTGTCACATAACAAACAATTTGATGAGGTATTTATAGTTGAGAATGGCAAACTATCAACATCAGAGATAAGCAAATTTACTGAGCTGCTTACTGATCAAACTAAAAATCTTTTGACGAGTGCTTCTTTGACTGCAAATTGGATAGAAAGGGTAATTGCTGCAGGGCTAAAACGACCTGCAGGGAGCAAAATGTGGATGGATCTTATTTTACTGTATTTGTTTGCAGAAGGCTTGTTTGTATATATGGAACGCGAGGACGATCATACTGACTTTGTTATCCATAAATTACTGGAACAATCAGAAGCAGAAGGGGATTCAACGTTGGACCTGCTTGTCAAACACAAAATGCAGCTGAAAGAATCGCAGAATTTCATGTTCTCAGCGGAAAAAATAATTGTTGAGAAGGATGAGTATCAGAAGTTGGAAAATGAAGTAAAGCGGCTGTATGAGTTCCTGCATATATTTAAACAGGATTTGCGGGATGTTGTAATTGATGAGAAGATAAACGGGGAATACTATATCTGCAATCTTGTTATGAAATATGATAATTATTCTGTGGATACGGAATTCGAAAGCACCGGAATAAGGAAGCTCATCAAGCTATTTACATATTTAGACAAAATGGTCAAGGGAGATATCGTATTTATCGATGAAATGGACTCTAATCTTCATGATGTATATCTCTGTGCACTCTTAGAGTATCTAATGGAATATGGGGAAGGACAGTTGTGCTTTACTACGCATAACATTGGGCCAATGGATATTTTGAAAAAGAATAAGATGTCCATTGATTTTCTGTCAGTAGATCATCAAATCTACTCGTGGACTACGAGTGGCAATTATTCTCCTTCTAAACTATATAGAAATGGGATGATTGAAGGTTCTCCTTTCAATGTATATTCGATCGATTTTATAGCGGCGTTTCAGACAGAAGGGGATAACTGATATGGGATTACAGCTGATCATCTGTGTGGAGACTAATAAAAAGTGTAATTCAGATTTTATTTATATACGAAGTACGATTAATCGATTTTATGATGTCGATAATGCAAACATCAGAATCACACCGGTCTATTTGGATGGAAAGGGGAAATATGCATCCGGTAAGGTGAAAAAAGAAGTTGCAAGCCTTAAGAATCAATACAAGGCAGCCGCCAAGAACAATTCCAGTATTGTTATCTACTGCTTTGACTGTGATAATTATGATACTAAAACGGAAGATCTGAGATTCCTTAACGAAGCAAGAAAGTATTGTGACGAAAACGGCTTTCGCTTTGTATGGTTTTGTAAAGATATTGAGGATGTTTATCTCGGAAAACAGATTTCGGACAATCAAAAAAAGAAAGAGGCGGCAGGATTTGCGGTGAAAAAAGGAATTAAGAGTATTGAGCGGAGCAGCTTAATGGAAAAGGCATTTAAGATACACTGCAGTAACTTGTGTTTAGTGCTGGATGAATATTTGAAATAAGTTGCCGAAAAAGTGTTTACACTTAGCAGAACCTACAGTTGTTCAAAAGCGTATTATATACGAGACTATTCAAGACTTATAAAAACGGGAGAGTTGTCAAGGTTACAACCGGTGGTGACTATACCGAAGTACTGCTGGGATATTATCAGCGGACCGGATTATTTAAAAGGAAATTAACTACGGATGTAACGTGTGAATACCACGATAAGATCAGCGGCAAAAAAGCGTATCCGTCTTTATACAAAGTTACATTTAGGCGCAGCGGGAAAAGCTACCGCTATTGCTATGTATACGTTAACGGCGTAGAGCGCGAAAAAAGCTATTCCGCATATTGCAGCGCATTTAAGAAGGCAACTGGCGGCAAGCCGTTCAAGAAGTTCAATTATCGCCAAAACACAGCTGCCAACAGAAAGAAATACCTGTAAGAGCAAGGAAAAGTTGTTTAGCTGATATAGAACAAGTAGGATAGGGGTCTGACCCCCATTACAGATTGTTGCGGGTTGCAACATGTGTGTAATGAGGTCAGACCCCTTTTTGAATCAGCCCTGGTGAACGACGACCTGCGGGAAGGGGATCTCGATTCCCTTGTCCATGAAGAGCGCCCAGACATCACGGGTGAGCTGCCGCTGCGCCTTGAAGACGTCCTGCTCCTTGCAGTCGACGATGAACTTGAGGTTGACGCCGCTGTCCGCCAGCGCCGTCACGCCCAGGAAGACCGGTTCTTTCTGGTAGAGGTCCCTATGGTTCGCGTACATCCTGGGAAGTCCCTCCGCGATCACTTTATCCAGCTTCTTGAGGTCCGTGTCGTAGGCCACGCTGACCTCGCAGGCCGCGACCGACTTGTTGCGGGAGCGGTTCTGGAAATTGCGGATGTCCGAGTTGTTGACCACCTTGAGGTTTCCGCCCGCATCTTCGATCGTCGTTGTGCGGACGCCGATGTTGCGCACCGTGCCGCGGAAGTCGTCCAGTATAATGATATCGCCATTGACGTACTGCCCCTCAAAGATGATGAAGGCGCCTGTGATGACATCCTCGATCAGGCTCTGCGCGCCGAAGCCCAGGATCAATCCCACAATTCCGATGCCCGCGAGGACCGCCGTGGTGTTGACGCCGAGGATCGCAAGGCCCCATACCACGCCGATGATCACGATCAGGTAGTGGAAAGCACCCGCTACCAGATTGGCGATCGTCTCAGCACGCATCCCCTTTTTGCCAAAATACCGAATGATCCACTTAACGACCACATTGATGATCCAGAGCACAGAGAACGCAAGAAGCAGCGTCAGAATGTGGGCCAGTGTGATCCTTCCGCTCCGCTCGATCAGGAAATAAGTCTTTTCCAGATCGCTGAGTTTTTCCTTTGTCTCCACAGAAACGGGAAGCCAATGGGGATTGAGCAGCAGAATGATCAGAATAACAGCGATTATAGATCCGATCAGCGACTTTTTGTTTTTCATAGTCTTATTCCCTCCAATCAATAGTTGCTTGACAGCTCCCAGATATCTGTGTCGTGATACAGATCGATCTCGTCGTCGCCGTCATATTCATCATCTCCTGCCGCCGTTGCATAGAACTGCAGGCTGAAGCGCTTGTAGTCCGTATTGGGCGGTGTGACATCAATGCTATCCGAATAGTTGAAATCAGTGCCGGATCCACTGAACGGATTGGGACCGCTTCCGTCCCAGATCACCTGCTCATCAGCAGGCGTATCACTGTCTGCGTAATACCAGAAGACCCTGATCTCCCGGAACTCCAGGTTGTAGTCGTGCGGATCATCTCCGTCCTGATCCAGTACAAGATCGTAGTCGAGCACTGCCGTGCCGCTCGATTCACTCTCCGAATAAGCGCCGTGCTCCAGGCTGCATGTCTTCTCCTCCACGCTACAAGTCTCTGTGTATTCAGTCTCCTTCACAACGCCGCCGATCGAAAATCTGTAGTAAATTGTGACATCAACGGTTCCGCTGTCCAGCATTGAACGGTAATCATAGGCGTTGATACTCACTTCTTTGGATCCTTCATCGCCAAGACTCTCCATAGTGCAGGTTTTGTTTCCGTCTGTGAGTTCCGCAGTGGATATAATGTTTTGTCCGTCTTTGCCATCGATCGTGTACTCCACCATCAGGTGGTCGAGTTCTCTCCACCAGTAGACGTGATCGATCGTGACCTCAGGCTCTTCACCGATGATCGGCGTCACACCGGGAATATCAGTGATTTCGGTGGATGCATATAATTCACCGGTTGTATCATACGTGTCGTCGCCGTCTATATTCCCGTGGAAGATCAGGCGGAATCTCGAAGCTCTCGGGTCAGGAGGCGTTGCATCAAGATCTTCGTACCAGAACGAGTAGCCGAGAAGCATGTTGCCGTCCGCGTTCGGCCCGCTGGGGTAAGGTCCCCAGAAGACCTGCTTGTCTCCCTTGTTCCAGATTGTTTTAGTGCCAACGGCTATGTCATCACCATCGCCGTCGATCATATACCACTCAATCTCCACCTCTGTGAAGTCAGGACTGTATGTATGCGGATCCTCCGCTTTATAAGTCACATACAATTCATAACCCACATCCAGGTCGTCTACGCTGCCGGTCACAGATCCGTACTCCGTTTCTGTAAGACAGTACATAGGCGTGGGATTACCCGGAACTACGAGCTCTTTCTGTTTGGACTCGCCGCCCAGCTTGTAGTCGAGAGTGATCGTAGTGACCCACTGTCCGCTGCTGAGAATCACAAGATCGTGGTTGCCGTTGTCTTCGACCTTTTTGCTGCCGGCGCCTGACACCTCGGGCATGGTGTGCTCAAGATGCGTAGATCCGCCGGGATCATAGGTGATCTTGGCCTGAGACGTGATATCCGTCGCGTCATTGGCAGTGATCTCATATTCAACTACCAGATGATCGACATCCTGATACCAGTACAGGTGGTCAAAACTCAGCTCCGGCTCAGTCAGCGTGATCGGCGCGGTGCCCGGAAGCGGGATAGGAGTCGATTGCGCGGAAGTCGGGCGATGGATATGGTAAACGTCTCCGTTTGTATCCGTTCCTGTTCCTTCTGTATAGAAGATCAGGTAATAGTGCGTCGCTGTCTCCGCATCCGCGGGAGGCGTGGCGTCAAGGGTTCCGGCGTAGTTGAAGGTCAGTATTTTGGCATCTCCGTCGGATGAAGGTCCTGTAGGACCGGTGACAGGGCTGGTGCCCGTGCCGTCCCAGACAGTTCTGGTGCTTCCGATCTTTTCGTAGGTGTAGGCGCCGCTTCCTGTGGAAACCTGCTTCTCCCAGCCTATGTCGATGCCGGTGACCGTAAGGTCGTATGTGTGGCGGTCGTCAGCCGGATAGCGGAAAATGATATCCGATGTGACCGACTGGTTGTCCACGTCCGCGCCGCTGCCCGAGGCCCCCTGCCCATAGAGCATCAGATTGCCCATGAAGGTCGGCGGCATGGATTTGCTGAAAGAGTTAAACCACTCCGTTCCGTCCACCGTGAACCAAATATCCACATCGACCGTCCAGGAGTCGCCGCTGTGGTGCCACCAGAGCTTGTCAGTGCCGTCCGCATTGACATTCTTCTTGCCGGAGCCGGTTACTTCCGGCATGGTCACTCTTTTGGCAGGATCTATATCAGAAGATACGGTCGCAGTTGTTCTGATGTTCTCAGCGTCATAGCCCTTGACAGTATATTCGACTTCAATGTGGTTGAGTTCGTCCCACAGATAGATGTTGGTGATCTCAACCTCCGGATTCTTCTGGATATCGCAGGGCGTGGACTGCGCGCAGGTCGGGGTGTGGATCGTGTAGACGGTTCCGTCCTGATCGGTGCCGGTGCCCTTCATGTAATAGTTGAGGTAGAAATGCGTGGCTTCCGTTCCGTCCGGCGGTATGACATTCAGGACATCGTCATACTTGAATGTCAAAACCTTGTTGTTCCCCTTAGTCGTCGGCCCCGTCGGACCCGTGATCGGGCAGGTGCCGGTGCCGTCCCAGACAGTTCTCTTTGCGCCGGGCACTTCCTTATATGTGTAGCCGCCTCCGCTCAGAGGCTGCTCGATCATCCAGCCCATCTCGATTCGGTCAAACGAGACGTCATAGGTGTGGCGGTCGTCCTTTGGATATCTGAATTCGATCGTGTCGCTGACGGTCTTGTTGGTGACTGAGCTGCTCCCGTAGAGATTCTGCGGGCTCAGCGTCAGGTAGCCTTTGAGTTCGGGTTTGGCTGTTGTGCTCGTTCTGAGAGTCCTTGCCTTGCCGTCAAGCGTGTATTTGAGCGTGACTTGCGTCTTCCATTTGTCGCTGCTTGCATATGTCAGCTTGCCGGTGCTGTCCGCGTTCGGGGCTTTCGTTCCCGCGCCGGAACTTTTGGGCATAGTGATCGTCATGGACGGATCTGATGCGGACGTGACCGTGGTGGAGGATGTGATCTCTTTGCCGTCGTTGGCCGTGATCTTGTACACCACTTCGATGTGGTTCAGGCATAGCCAGTAATATACGTGCGTGATGGTGACCTTGGGATCCTTGTAGACCGGGTCGGGGTCATCGGGATCGTCAGGATCGTCAGGATCGTCGGGGTCGTCGGGATCGTCAGGATCGTCGGGATCGTCGGGGTCATCGGGATCGTCAGGGATGTCTGGAATGTCGGGGTAGTCCGGGTCGTCAGGAATGTCGGGGTCGTCCGGATCGTCAGGAATGTCGGGGTCATCGGGCTCTTCCGGCTGCTCCGGCAGGTCTTGCGGCTTTTCTTCCGGCGATTCGGGGATGTCTTTGTGCTCCTCCGGGTTGATCAGGATCTCCGGCTCCGGCTCCGGTGCGTCCGGGTTTCCGGGCACTGCCTGCGCAACGACGGTAGTATCGGGGTTTGTTGCATTGGGTTCATCCCCCGGCTTTTTCTCGACGCGGCGTGCGGGGCCAAGTATGATCAATAATCCTATAAGCGCAAAAAACAGGAACAGCCTCGGTCTCTTCCTTTTTCTGTCCGGTCCACTTGTCCCATAGAGTCCTTTATGATGTTTTCCACCCTTTACCGGTTCGTACGGCTCCGCATATTCCGGATACTGGTCGTTGATCTCACGCATAGGCTTCCCCTTTTCCTATGTGTTGCCTTAACGAGTTAATTTTATTAAGATAATATTAAAATAATATTACAAAATGTACGGAATGTTGTCAATATATAGTGGAAATTCCGCTTGAGCGGAAGGCTGTTTCCGCCATCAGCGGCATAGCAGGGCAATTGGGTACAGGAAAGGCTTTTCTTAGATTTGTTCTCCACGGTTTTCCGAAGAAATCAAAGCGATTGGGCACAGGGGAGGCTTTCCTTGGATTTGTCCTACCTGGTTTTCACAAGCCTTTCGGCAATTTGGGCACAGGGAAGCTTACCTCAAGTTTGTTCTCCTTGGTAGATTAAATGAATGTAGTACACTCACAAGAAAACAGTTGCCAGTGCCCAAACGCTCAGACAGAGGCAAAAATCCATGGAGTACACTCGCAAGAAAACGGCTGCCAGTGCCCAAACGCTCAGACAGAGGCAGAAATCCATGCGGGGAGTAGTAGTGATAAATCAGAAAGCAAATTACAGAATCAAAAACTAAATCAAAAATGAAATCAAAAGCAAAATCAAAAAGCAAAATCAAAAAACAAAATATAAATTAAAAACTTAAATAAATAGATAAAAACTAAAATATAAAGCAAAATAAGCAAAATATATTTGTTGACATCTCAAATTATGGAATATAAAATCAAATTATAAAGGAGGAAACCAAAATGACAAAAGATGATCTTCTTGAGATGTTGAAAGATATACAAAGCAGTAAATGTGAAACGCGCATATTGGAAATAAAAGCAGCAGAAAAAGGATGTCCTAAAAAATTGTATGACACACTTTCCAGCTTTTCTAATCAGGATGATGGGGGGACCATTATATTTGGTGTCGATGAGGAACGTGGCTTCTTAGAATGCGGGGTTTATGATCCTCAGGATATTCAGAAGAAGATCAATGAACAATGTTTGCAGATGGAGCCCGTTGTCAGGCCCCTATTAACAGTAGCAGAGAAGGAAGGAAAATTTTTTGTCTCTGCTGAAATCCCGGGAATTGATCTTGTTGAAAGGCCGTGCTATTACTCCGGGAGGGGACGATTAAAAGGTTCTTATGTTCGCGTAGGAGATAGTGATGAGCCTATGACAGAGTACGAAGTGTATAGTTATGAGGCATTTCGGAAAAAGTATCAGGACGATGTACGTACTGTTCCAAGAGCAACCTTTGCAGTATTGGATAAGAACCTTTTAGACAATTATATGGAACGACTTAGAAGAAAAAAGGCAAATCTAAGTGCAATTCCTGAGGACATTGTATATGAATTAATGAGTATCACTAGAGATGGCGGGATTACCCTAAGTTCTTTGATGTTGTTTTGCAGATATCCACAGGCTTATTTCCCTCAGCTTTGTATTACGGCAGTCGCTTTACCGGGGAATGAGCTTGGAGAATTAGGCACATCTGGCGAGCGCTTTCTTGATAATGAGAGAATTGAAGGAAACATACCGGATATGCTGAATCTGGCTATAGCCTTTGTCCGTAGGAATATGAGAACGAAGACAATCATTAATCCTGACACGGGCATGAGAGAAGATCGCCCTGATTATCCGATTATAGCAATTAGAGAAACGATACTTAATGCGCTTATTCATCGTGACTATAGTAAACACACCGAAGGTATGCCGATTCAAATTCTCATGTATCCTGATAGAATCGAAATCAAAAATCCGGGCGGACTGTATGGGCGGTTAAAAATCGATGAATTAGGAAAGAAACAACCGGATACAAGAAATCCTGTTCTTGTAACAGCGATGGAAATACTTGAACTAACTGAAAACAGATACTCCGGGATACCAACAATAAGAAAAGTTATGAAGGATGCGGAACTGAAAGAACCTGTTTTTGCAGACGAACGGGGAACATTCGTAGTAACTATGTATAATACAGTACAACAATATCAGAAACTTCCAGATACAAGGAACAACAGTAAACAAGCTAAATTACTATATTATCTTGAAACTCCTCGATCCAGACAAGAGATTGCAGACTATCTTGGAATTGGTACAGTTTCTTATGCAATACAAACTTACATTAATCCGTTAGTGGAAGACGGACTCGTTAAGTTGACCATTCCTGAAAAACCCAAGAGTCAAAATCAGAAATATGTCCGGAGCACACAAAGTAAAGTAGAAAGCTGGCTCTATTAATGAATTCATTGCAAAACTAATGAATGGAAAATGGTGAGGAAAATGGTGACTGTCACCGTGAACCGGAGGAGATATGGAGATACGGAAAACCACTGAGCAGGACATTGGCAGGCTTATGGAGATCTACGCCTATGCGAGAGATTTCATGACCAAAACAGGAAATCCCAATCAATGGGGGCCGACAAACTGGCCGCCCGAAACGCTGCTCCGCAACGATATCAATGAAGGCAACAGCTATGTGTGCACCAACGACAATGGAACTGTGATCGGCACATTCTACTTTATTCAGGGTAAGGATATCGAGCCGACCTATCGGGAAATAACGGACGGCGCATGGCTGGATGACAGCGCGTACGGAGTGGTCCACCGGCTCGCTTCCGATGGCTCGGAAAGAGGAATCGGGCAGTTCTGCATCAATTGGGCGTTTGCGCAGTGCGGGCATATGCGCATTGATACGCATACGGACAATAAGGTCATGCAGAAGCTCCTGACCAAACTGGGCTTCCAGAGATGCGGGATCATATATGTGATCGAGGACAATTATCCGAGATATGCATATGAAAAGGGCAAGTGACTGGCGCCGATGAAAACAGGCGTAAATGACATAAAGGAGAGTAATAACAATGAGCAAAAAGACAATAGCCATAATAGCAGAATTGATTCCTCTGGTTTCGATCGTAGTGTTTCTTGCGTCAGTGTTCTCGACGTATGATTCACCGCTGATGAAAACAGTAACTCTAATTACATCTGTGCTGGCTTTCTTTGGTTTTGTGTTCTTCTTTGTAGGGCGATTTCTTGCCAGGGGAGAGCGGATTGTCAAAATACTGGGAATCCTGGACTGGTTCGCAACGCTTATAATCCTGCAAGTATATGCGATCGCGATCTTCAGCTTCGGATTATGAACTCAATTAAAAAAGCCTTGTTCATTCATGAAGAACAAGGCTTTTTTTCAGGGTCGCGACCGAAGGGCTTCCGGTTCAATAAGAAGGGGGTGTTTTGAAAAGATGAGTATCTGAGTCTCCTTTCGATACTCTAAAATACTAGCTAGTTTTTTGAGTTTTTTAGAGTATGACAGAAAACTCAGAAGATGCCTAGGCGAGTGGTTTTACTGTTACACTGGGGCCAGGTTTATGGAATATGGAGCACGAGTATGTATAGATGAGAGAGAATTAGTACTCTAATAACACTCAGACTGATAAATATCTTATTCTCCTGTGTATACTTGGTAGTATGTTATGAAATAAGCAATACAAATATAAGAAAAATGACCACCGGAATATCAGTGGTCATTTATTCATATAGTTACTAGTCATGCTGCTTCAATCAGGTTATCAGAAAATCTGCACGTGAAGAAAATCATGGCTGATTATTGGAATGCCAAATAGGCTCGATTTTGTTGTAAATCATATCAACAAAACCGGGCTTGCTTGGCATTTTTAGTGCTATATCGTGAATGGTAAGAAGAACACTGTTAAACAATGTTCGAATGAAACAAATAGCTTTTAGATGCCCAGAAAGGAGGGGATGACATTGAAGTTCATAGTTAACTAAAGGCAAGGCTTCTTAGATGAATTCGGATTAATTCTGTAGTGTTCAGGATACTGAATTGTTCAAGTATTTGTTCTCGACAAAACTTTTTTTACAGCCTATATAATTACCTAACTTACCCACCCATAGGTCTTACGAAGGGATCCGGCTCCATTACCAGAATAACTGTTAAGGAGGAAGTTAAAGTGTAATGGGCGGATTCCGGCAGGAGACCCCGATAGATCTCTTAGGACGGAGGCACACATGAATAAAACAGATCTGGCAATTTATATCCAAAATGAAGAGCAGCTCAGGAGAGCTGAGAGCCTGCTCGATCGTATTGAGCAGGAGAGGAATTATGCGGGCATGGTCGAGCTCGCGGGAATTCTTGAAGAGTTGCACAACGACAATCTGGAGGAAGAAATCTGCGCTTTGTACACGGAAGCTGCGGATGAAGGAAAGGTGCCGGAAGCTATGGTGCGTCTGGCTTTGATCTATCGAGATAAACGTATAAGCAAAAACAGTGCCGAAAAGAGCTTTCGATATGCGTATGAAGCGGCAAATCTCGGAAACACGGAGGCGGAGTATGTTTTGGCAGAGCTGTTTCAGGGCTGTCACAATACTTTGGCCTTGTACTGGATGAAACATGCGGCAAACAAGGGGCATGTGGAGGCTGCCCGCGGAGTTGCTGAATTATACGATGAAATGAAAAAGCATGAACTGGCCGAAACGTTTTACCGAAAGGCGTTGGAGCTTGGAGATGAAAGCGCCGCTAAGAAGGTTACCTGGTTCGGAAAGCTCATTAGAATACTCAAATATAGTTAGAAGAATTTCGCTGTGGCTGAAGGAAAAGGAGGTGAGCTGATTTGTATCCCAATGTGCATACTTCCCGATTGGTTCGGGAGGAGTCTTGCAGCAGGCTGATTCTTTTCAGGTTCGGCAAAGAAAGGGTTAGAAAGGGAAGGCCGGTTTGCAGAGTTCTTAATGCTGTGCTGCCGGGCGGCGCTGTTTTGGCACTTGTTGCCGGAATTGCGATGCGCTTTTTTCTGAGTGATGGCGTGGACATGAACAACTTCAATCTGCCGTTATATGTCGGGCTGCTGATCGCGTCAGCTGTCTTACACGAATTGGCTCACTTGTGGGCGGCGCTTTCGTATGGCTTCCCGGTCTTTGAAGCGGGCATCCTCGTTGAAAATGTATTCGGAATATGCTTGTATGTGGCGCACGGAAGGAAACCTGGCGTAACTAAAGCGGAAGAGATTCAGGTGGCGCTGGCAGGGATCGAGGCGAACCTGTTGATTATGGGGCTGTTCTTGATTGTTTCTGTGTTCTGTGAATCGCAGAGTGCCACTTTCTATGCGGCAGCGATCGCGAATATTGGTTTGATCATCAGTAACCTTGTACCTGCGAAGGGCATTCCAGTTGACGGAGAGGTGGCCCTGAATACTCTTTTTGAGGTTGAGAGCATTTATGCTGTGGCCAGGAAATGGGCAGGAAGTAAGAGACGGCGGCGGAAGCTGATCCGTTCCGCCGGGTTGCCCGGGGTTGCCTGTATTGCGCTCTTCCGCGTCATAGTGTTTGCCAATGAGATGTATTTGATGTGGAATGCGATAGTTGCATTCGGGCCGGTCCTGCTGGTGTTGTGGAATTGCGCGTAGGAATGAGCGGCCGGACGTTTAATGGGTCTGACCTCATTAAGAAACTACTAAAGGAGTAAAAATTCTGTGATGGGGTCAGCCCTCTTGGAATGATCCCCTGATAGAAGGAGGATAAACAATGGGAAAAGCGAGAATTTATACAATTGTTGGTGCTTTGCTTACAGCTATTATCTTCATGGGAGGCATTGGATTTGCAATCAAGAGTTATATGGATAGCAGGCCGGTTGCCTTCAATGATCCTGCGCTCGAGCAGGCTGTTTACGCAAGCACCGGATATGATCGACCGATCACGCGCAAAGAAGCCAGAGAAATCGTTTCTCTGGATCTTTCTTTAATGGAGGGATACAGCAAAGAGATTACGGATCTGACGGGGCTTTCCTCTTTTGGCAATCTTAAGAAACTGAATCTTGCAAACAACATGATCACGGATATTAGTGAGCTGAGGAAGCTCAAGAAGTTGGAAATGCTGCACCTGGAAGGCAACGAGATCAGTGATGTGTCGGGCCTGGCTTCGCTTGTCAAATTGGAGTTTCTTGATCTGGAGGGCAACAAGGTATCTGACATAAGCGCTTTGAGGAGGCTTAAAGCGCTTAGTGTGCTCGATCTGCGCGGCAACATGATCTCAGATATCAGCAGTCTGTCGGACATGCTTGATATGGAGTGTCTTTATGTCAGGGGCAATGAGATCAGTGATATTACTCCTCTGGAGCCGCTGGTGAAAATGGAATATCTGAGCATGGGTGAGAACAGGATCGACGACATCAGTCCGATTGGCGGCATGAAAGCACTGCATCATCTTTTGGTGAGCAATAACAGGATCAAGGACATCAGTGTGCTGGGAGAGCTTCCGGGACTCGAGTATCTGGAGGTTCAAGGGAATCCGATCGACACGGGTTTTACATTGGACGATCTGCCTGAGAGCTGCACGGTGATTCAGTAAGCGCATGGAAAGACATTGCGGTCAAAAAATGGATGATGATTAGATAAATGCTTACTTTTAAGTCAGCACTAACGGTTCACTCATATGGTATTTGTATGAAAAGACGGTTAAGAAAGTAGTAAAACAGAGACTGCGGTGAAATGCGTGAGAGGAGAGCCCATCTACTTCCAACTCTTTCTCTCACGTGTGCTGCCGATTCCCATCTCTTCTCTGTATTTAGCAACGGTCCTTCTTGAGACGGCTACACCTTTTTCCTGCAGGAGATCACAGATTTTCTGGTCGCTCAGCGGTTTAGCTGAGTTTTCCTGATCGATCAGAGCCCGAATTTCGGTCTTGATCCTTCGGGCTGAGATCTGTTCGCTGTCCTCACTTCCTAATCCTGCGGAGAAGAAATAGCTCAGCGGAAAGAGCCCCCAGGGGCACTGCAGGTATTTATCCCGTACTGCGCGGCTGATCGTCGATTCATGTACGCCGATCGAAGCGGCGGCTTCTTTCATCTTCAGCGGCGAAAGGCGGCTCTCCCCGTGCGTGAAGAAATCCTGTTGACGGCTGAGCAGGAACTCTGCGAGTGCCATCAGGGTTCTGCCACGATGGGCTATGTGCTCCCTGGCCTCTTCGATCTGCCTGAGCTTGGCATTAAGATATGTTTTGGTCTCCTGGTCGCAGTCGGAGCGCAGGAGCTTTAGATAGTATTTGTTGATCCGAATTTCCGGATAGCTGAACTGGTTGAGCAGGATCTCAAAGCGATCCGGAAATTTAACGATCGTGATATCGGGGGTGATATAGTGCAGCGCCTCTCCGGTGTCAAAACCTTGTGCGGGATAAGGGTTCAGCTCGCGGATGCGCTCCAGAGCAGTGATGATTCGCTCAAGCGGCTGTCCCAGCTTCTCGGCAATTTCGGGGAGCTTATTCTTGCCCAGCTGCGGCAGGAAGTTCTCGGTGATAGTGCGCTCTATGTCCCAGTCAGGATCGTTTTTGCGGTCGATCTGTTTGAGGAGGCACTCCCGGGGACCGGCAGCACAGATTCCTGCAGGATCGAGATCCCGCATGATCTTAAGATAAGACTCGGCGTCCTCTTCTGACATACCAAAGACTTCCATCAAATGGGATGCGGGCAGCACGAAGAAACCCCGGTCGTCCAGTGAGCCGATGATATAGTCAAAGACTTCCATTTCGCGCGGGGAATAGTGGCCGCTCAGAAGCTGCAGGCGCAGGACTTCTTCGAGAGTTTCTGCCCGGCGGCCGCCGATATTGTTCATAAATCCCGTATCTTCCGCGTCTTCCCGGTCATATTTGTAAAAGGCCCGGTTCTGTTCGTCGAGATTGGAGAGCCACTCGAGTTTGCGCAGGCGCATCTCGTCCGCATCACTGAAGGATTCCGGAGAGAGTTCTACCATGGGATTCTCCAGGGAAAGCTCGGAGATGAAGTCGGAGAGCTCCTGAGCGTTCATCTGCAATATTTTGACAGACTGGATCATTTTCTGTGAGATCGTCTGCCCAAGTTTTACATTCTGAGAGATATGTAAGGACATAGTTTACCTGCCGCATTAGTGTCGTACTCAATTCTTATGTTATCATATAGTATAAGCCATGACATGATGTTCGTCGAATAGAGAAGAATGAGGTTAATTGTGAAAGTCTGGGACATTGTTCGAAATGTTTATTCTATAGATGATACGGCAGCAGAAGCTGAGGCGGGCAAAATATTGCCGGCCGGCATGAGGATATCATCAATCGAGGAGTCGTTTCTGGAAGACGCGAAGCCGATCATCACTGTACTCAATGAAGAGGAGAAGCTGGCCGGAGAGATACGACGGGAGGACCTTCGCTTTTTCACATCGCATTGTGCGAGCTGGTTCGGCGATATTGTGCTGGACAATCTGGAAGTGGGCATTATTGCGGCGAATGAGGACGGCAGGATCTTCTATGTAAACCATGCCTATGAGGAACTCTTGGGAGTCCCTGTGAATAAGGTCGTCGGCAGGAATATTATGAAGATCGAGCCGGAGTCGGATCTTTCCGAGGCGATCAAAACGAGAAAGGGCATCGTTAATCCCTGGAAATATATCAAATCAGTGCACCATGTGGTCTCGCTGAGCATCCATCCCCTGATCTGGAAGGGGGATTTTCATGGGGCTGTATCACTCTTTACGGATGTCACTAAGCTGGATTCGCTCAACAGTGAGATTGAGCGTATGAACGGCATGGTGGATGAACTCCGCCAGCAGCTCGATGACAATGTTCAGAGGACGGGAATCGTCACGAGGGATCGTCGGTTTCTCAAACTCTTAGAGCAAGCGGCTGTGGCTGCGAGGACCAATGTGCCGGTATTGATCCGAGGCGAGAACGGAGTAGGTAAGGAACTGGTCGCGCGCTATATTCACAGCTGCAGTGAGCGCAAGGACCGCCCGATGGTGATCGTTAACTGTTCATCCATTCCCGAAACTCTGATCGAAAGTGAACTGTTCGGATACGAAGAGGGATCCTTTACCGGGGCTAAAAAGGGCGGCCGAATGGGCAAATTCGAGCTGGCCAATCACGGGACGATCTTTCTTGATGAAATAGGCGATATGCCTATTGCTCTGCAGTCCAGACTCCTTCGCGTGATCGAGAACGGGGAGATCGAGAAAATCGGTAGGCAGAAGAGCATCCCGGTGGATGTCAGGATCATTGCGGCGACGAACCAGCCCCTGGAAAAGATGATCAGGGAAAAGCAGTTCCGCATGGATCTTTTCTACAGGCTCAACGTTATCTCGATGTCGATTCCGGCGCTGAGAGAACGCAAAGAGGACATACCGGTTCTGGCGGATTATTTCCTAAGAGAATTCTGCAGCAAATATGATCGGGAACGCAGTATTTCCGAGAAGGGCTACAGCCGGCTTGTCGAGCGCGAGTGGCTCGGCAACGTCAGGGAACTGAGAAACTGTATCGAGAGAGCGGTGATCTTGTCTGAGGGAGAGACGCTGGATTTCAAAGAGCTTGCGTCAGCTGAGGCAAAGGAAAGTGATGCCGCGGGAATGGCAGATTCTGCCGGCGGAAAGGAGTGGACGGCTTTTTCGGACATGAAGCTGGAGGAGGCCCTGGCTGCCTGTGAGGAGTCCTGCATCAGGCAGGCGCTTAAAGAGTTCGGCGGAAACCGAGCGGAGGCAATTCGAAGGCTGGGGATCTCCCGCAGGACATTTTACAGAAAATGTGCCCAATACGGGATCCTGGAAAATGGCGCTTCCGGTGAAGAGGAACTGTAAAGCATCAGGGGCGTCGCTGAAATAAAACAGAGGAACTCGGATCAAAGAGTGTCATTTATGGCATTGGTGTCATATGTGACACTCTTTTTATGTGCCGTAAATGGCACATACTCCCGACACTCGCTGTTTTGGCAAGGATGTTGGAAAAGGTGTACAAAATAATAACTAATTATATGCCTTATATTATAAAATTTTTGTAAAAAATTGTGAACTGAAAATGAGGATAATTGGCACGATATTTGCACAATGTATAGTAAGCGATCGTTATAGTAACCAATTTACAGCGTTTGTAACAAAAGGAATGAGAGGTGGCTATGAAGAAGATCAGAATTGGAGGCGGCCAGGGTTTCTGGGGAGACAGTAATGACGCCGCGGTCCATATGATCCACGAAGGAAATCTGGATTATATGGCCTGCGATTATCTCGCCGAGCTGACTTTGTCCATCATGCAGAGGCAGAAACTGAAAAATCCTCAGGCAGGGTACGCGAGGGACTTTATCAAGCTGCTGGGAGAATGCGGCAGGGAAGCGTACGAAAAGAAGATCAAGATCATAAGCAACGCGGGCGGAATGAATATCCGCGGCGGCGTGGAGGCCATTGCGGAACAGGCAAAGGCCCAGGGTCTTGAGGGCTACAAGATCGGCTACGTGACCGGTGACGACATTCTCGACAAATTGCCCAAATTGCTTGAAGAAGGAATGACCTTCCCGAACATGGACGATGCAGGCGATTTTAACGACATTAAGGACAAAATAGTGAACGCGAACGTCTATTACGGACGGCAGCCCATCATGGACTGCATCGCGCAGGGAGCTGACGTGGTCCTCACCGGACGCGCGACAGACTCCGCAATGTTCCTGGCACCGCTCGCTTATGAGTTTGGCTGGACAGATGCCGATCTGGATAATCTCGCGAGAGGCATCATGGTCGGACATCTTCTGGAGTGCGGCGGACAGGGCGCCGGCGGCAACTTCGACTATGACTGGCGGAGCGTGCCGGATATGGACAATCTCGGTTTCCCGATCGCGGAGATCACAGAGGACAGTCTGCACATCACAAAGGCGCCGAACTGCGGCGGCCTGATCTCCGAGCAGTCCTGCAAGGAGCAGTTCCTCTATGAAGTGCATGATCCCGCCAACTATATCACGCCGGACGTCACGGTGGATATCAGCAAGGCGACTATCAGGAATGCCGGCGACAACAGAGTGGAGATCGCAAATATACACGGCAAACCCGCGCCGGAGAAACTCAAACTGTGCATCGGATATCAGGCAGGATATCGCGTGACAACATATCTGAGTTTTGCCTGGCCGGATGCCTATGAGAAAGCCAAATACGCAGGCGAAATCCTGATGAAGAAGATGAAACGCAAGAATATGAAGTACAGGGATTTCCGCATCGATTACCTTGGTCTTAACGCACTGCATCTGGGATGCGCCGAAATCGACGACGACCTCCTTAGAAAGCAGAACGAAGTAGTGCTCAGGATGTGCTTCTGGTGCGACGACAAGAAGGAAGCGCAGAAGATCATCCCGGAGATCTCTCCTCTGCAGCTTAACGGACCGCCCGGAGCATCATTCTTCGGCGGACGCGCTCATGTGCAGGACGTTGTGGCGCTCTGGCCTACCCTGATCGACAGAAGCGCGCTGGATCTGCAGACGCATTTTTTGGAAGTATAGACAGCATTGCAGGAGGGCATTAGATATGGCAATCGTATATCTTAATCAGTTGGCGCACGGAAGAAGCGGTGACAAGGGCGATACCAGCAATGTATGCGTATACGCCAGAGACCCCAAAGATTACGAGTTCCTCGCGAGAGTCCTCACGGTAGAGCGCGTAAGAGAGTATTTCGGGGATATGGTCAAGGGCGAGATCATCCGCTATGACATCCCGAGCCTTGGCGGATTCAACTTCGTTATGAAGCACGCGCTGGGAGGCGGCGCAACGCTCTCCCTCAGGCTGGATTCGCTCGGCAAATCCATGGGCTCCGCTTTCATGAGAATGAAGATCGATACAGACTGGTAACTAATCTGTCAAAACACAATATAGGAGGTTTTACATATGAAGAGCAGTTTTTCCGGTTTTTATAAACTCAGCCCGCAGGAGAGGCTTGCGGCAGTAGTAAAAGAGACAGGCATTTCCGAAGAGGACGCTAAGAAGATCGCGGAGCCTTCTCTCCCTGTAGAACTTGCGGACAAGATGGTTGAGAACGTCATCGGAACCTACACGCTTCCTATGGGTGTGGCACTTAACTTTATCATCAACGGCAAGGACGTGATCATCCCTATGGTCACAGAGGAGCCTTCCGTTATTGCGGCAGCTTCCAACTCGGCCAAGATGGCCCGTATGACCGGCGGTTTCACCACCTCCTTCACGGGACCCATCATGATCGCGCAGGTGCAGATCGTGGATGTGCCGGCGCCGGAGTTCGCTAAGAGCGCTATTTTGCAGCATAAGGAAGATATCAGGAAGATCTGCAACGATAAGGACCCTGTTCTCGTGAAGTTCGGAGGCGGCTTCCACGACCTCGACGTCAGGATTATCGAGACCAAGGCAGGCACGATGGTCATCCTTCACCTGCTGGTCAATGTAGGCGACGCGATGGGCGCGAACGCAGTCAACTCCATGGCGGAAGCGGTCGCTCCTTACGTAGAGCAGATCACAGGCGGAAAAGTTTATCTGCGAATCCTCTCCAACCTCGCTACTTACAGGCTCGCGAGAGCAAGCGCTGTTTACAAGAAAGAGTCCCTTAGTAAGACGGGAGATCCCGTGGAAGGCGCTCAGATCGTGGATAAGATCCTTGAGGCCTATGCGTTCGCGGCAGCGGATCCCTACCGCGCGGCGACCCACAACAAGGGCATCATGAACGGCATCACGGCAGCGGTTATTGCAACCGGCAATGACACGAGAGCGATCGAATCCGGCGCTCACTCCTATGCGGCGATCAAGGGCAGATATACTTCCCTGACTGTCTGGGAGAAGGACGCGAACGGCGATCTGGTCGGCACGATCGAAGTCCCGATGGCAGTCGGTCTTGTCGGAGGCGCGACCAAGACGCATCCCGGCGCGCAGGCAGCGGTCAAGATCCTCGGCGTCAAGACCGCGGCAGAGCTGGCTCAGATCTATGCGGCAGTCGGACTGGCACAGAACCTGGCGGCGATCAAGGCACTGGCTACAGAAGGAATCCAGAGAGGCCACATGAAACTGCATGCGCGCACCGTGGCAGCATCGGTAGGCGCACAAGGCGAAGTCCTCGAAGAGATCGTCAAGACTATGATCCGGGACAAGAACGTCAACGCCGTCTATGCAAAAGAGCTCATGGAGAAGTTCTCCTGACCCTTACGGGGGCAAAATAGTGAATCCAATATAGAGAAAGGGGGTCTATATGAAAAAAGAGGAACACGTCGGCAAGTACATGGAAGTATGGGGAGATACCGTCGACCCGAAAGAACTGGGGATTTCAGCCTTGCTCTGCATTGTGACTACTATGGCGTTCTTTCTGATCGGCAGGAGCGTTCTGTCCGGAATCCCGACTCTGGATCCCGGGCTGGCCAAAGGTTACTCCCTGCTGGTAGGCATTCTCGGGTGCTTCATCGGTGCAGCAATATGCGCCAAGATGTTCAAGCCCAAGAGAAAGATCATGATTCAGTTCGAGGAGGAGAATATCGAGGACATTCTCAAGGCTGCAGGCATGACAATGGAAGAGGAGATCGAAGCGCTCCGCACTGTCAGCCCTGAGATCATCAAGGAGATGGAAGACCTCGAGATCTACTCGCTTCTGGCTCTGATTCCGGAGGATTCTCCGAACTACAAGCCGGAATACAAAGAAAAACTCGCGCAGAAAGGGGGTAATAAGGCATGACAATCCTGCTCGCAATCTTAGCCGCGGTTGGCGGCGGTCTTTTGTACACGATCATCGGTATCATTCCCGGAACCGATGAGACGGCGACAATGGTTCCAATCACGATCATCCTGGTACTGGCGGGCGCTCCCGCAGTGGTCCTGTTCGCCTGGGAAGTCGGTATTATCACCGCGATGCAGATCGCGCACACGATTCCGACCGCTATGACGGCTCTTCCCGGCAGTACGATGGCGGTCCCCATGGTCCTGAACTGCTCCCTGGCCAAGAGGCTCGGCGTTCCGCACATGGCGATGCGCAAAATGGCATCCGGCTCGGTTGTCGGCACATGCTTCTCGCTTCCTCTGGCAATCATTGTAGCTCTTATCCTTTCCCCTCTCGGAAGTGTGATCGCGGCGCACTCGGGCCTTATCTTCACGATCTGCGCTCTGTTCATCGCGTATATCTCCTCCGCTAAGTGGGGCGCTGTGCTGGCGGTCATTCCCTTCGCGATCTTCATTCAGGCTCTGCAGAGAATCGCTATTGAAGGGCATGGCAGCACTGTATTCACCTCGATCTTCATGGGCATCACGATCGGCCCCATGATCTATGAACTGTTTGGCGCACTGATCCCTTCAAGAAGAAAACAGTTCAGCAAGGATGAGGAAAACGAGACATGGCTCGCTCCTGAGAGCAAGCAGAGTCTGCCTCTGATCCCTAATCCCTTCAAGCAGCTGACCAAGAAGCAGATCGCATTCAGCGGCCTTTGGTCCGCTATCTCCTGCGTGGGATTTACAATGAGCCCGGTCGGCATGACTGTCCTTTCCGGTGAGGCGACTTCCGGACGCTGCAAAGAACTCTATGAGAGAATTTCTACAGCTCTTTCTGTAGAAGACTCTACATCCAACGCAACTTATATTGCCGGCCTGATCATCCCCCTGCTCGGACTTGGCGGCGTAGCGATCGGCGGCGTGGCTGCCGGCCCTGCGGCTCCTCTGTTCGCGACGGCTCCCAGATTTGAGATCGGCAACAACCTGGCGCAGCTCATGACACTGCCCAACTACATCATCTTCGGTTTCATCGGCCTTATCGGCGGCGCGATCATCGCTTATCCTATCGCAATGCACAAAGCGCGTGCCTGGACAGAACTGATGCTCCGCGCAATCAGCCACGAAGCCCTGATCGGCGCATTCTGCGGCCTGATCGTTATGCTTGCTTTCTACGAAGCCGGTATTCTGGGCGTTTTCCTGGCAGTCACCATCGGTCTCGTCGGCGGCTTCCTGCACACCGTCTTCGGCGTGCACACCGGTGTTCAGTTCATGACCTACTACGCTTCCGCGTGGATAGTCACTCAGCTGATCACTATTGCAGGTATCATCAAGTAATACTAAGCAATTCTCAGACGCCTTCAGGGTTTGGTTAATCCTGAAGGCGTCTTTTATAATGGGGCGAGCTTCCCTGAAAAGAGGTGCCTGTCACCAACGTGTAAAGGTAGCGCTGCAGTGTGGAGCGCTTAAGGACACCCGGGGATACCCAGCCTTCCATTTCAAGGATCAGGATGATCCTGGCGACGGAGCGGGTCGGGACTTCTTTCTTGAGCTGGATCGCTTC
>Ga0256405_10005321_pt1 | contig 22487 bp, 23 predicted proteins | sample RumenRJG_02DNA_FD_189096 | JGI IMG/M metagenome (GOLD analysis project Ga0256405, IMG submission 189096) | Bovine rumen microbial communities from Lethbridge, Alberta, Canada - RJG_02 | ecosystem: Host-associated > Mammals > Digestive system > Stomach > Rumen | place: Canada: Alberta... | reverse complement strand
CGCGTTAACATCGTAGATTTCGAAGAGAATACGTACTTCGACCCAGTAGTAAAACAATACGTCCACGACGCTCCATATGAGATCGAAGACGGAGTATTGCGAAGCTGCAATATCAAACCAATTTTAAGATTGGTTGAGTAAAAGAAAAGGGATCAACGGATCCCTTTCTTTTTTGCTTCTATTTCAGATTCTAACTGACCGTTAATTACGAAGTCAAAATCTAAGTTATTAAACTTGAATGTCACATCGAATGTATTGGAGTCTCGTTCGACTTTGTTGTAGTTGAAGTTCAACTCGTCTATACCATCGATGTACAATGTCTTTAACAATATACATGAAACCGCCGTGCCGTCCTCATCTAAGATGTATACTTGGAATACTGGATCATAGCTTCTCACTTCTTCAGGCTTGGCGTATCTATAGAAGATCGTCTCGTATATCATGAAGTAGTTGAACAATCCTTGGTTCATACGGAAAGTTACTTTGAACTCCTTACCGAGTTTCTCCAATGGGTTGCCGCTGGATTGATATGTTACTTTGTGCTCTGGCTCTACTCGTATGCGACCAAACTTGCTCAATGATGGAGTAGCCTTATGGGTCTCGCGTTGGGATTGTTCAATGCTTAGACCGGACATGCCAGGTATATTGATAGACTGAATGCTCTCATTTAGATAGTCAATCGGCGTCACAACAACACCAGGCTCCTTACTGAGTATTCGTCTATATTTCTCTTCTACTTCTTTTGGTAAGAAGTCTTTTGGAAATACAAATTTGAATTGGTCAAAACGAGGCGATAATGATAGTCCGTTCATACTTTTTCACTAAATTTTTTGTAATACTGTATATATAGAAATATAATAAGTAACATTCATACAATATGACAGAGATGAAAGTATTGAAAGGTCTGCGTGACACTTCTGTTTTCCTTACGTTTTTTAACTTGGCATTTGCTGTAGTTATGCTGGTTTGTTTCCTCGTAACATCCATGCTGGTGATGTTTACAAACTTAGGCGTCAATCCACAAACACCTGACTTTTTAGCATGCACTACATTATTGTTTGGAGGCTTTGCTATGCTCACAGGCATGATGTGGTGTGGTTTCGGGGTGTGGTTTGATATAAAGTCTGAAAAACAAGCCAAAAATTCAGAAAATCCAGCCAAAAAGTAAGATTACACATACAAAAGTTGTATATGTGAGAAATTTTTAGTAATTTTACGATGTCAAATGAAGTTAAACTATAAACATAACAAATAAATGACAGGAACAAGCAAGCAAAAGGTTCCTATTACTGGCCCTACTCGTAATCTGTCTGTAGCAGAAAAGAATAGGTTAGTAGCCCAGTATGAACCTCTGGTCAGTAGATTGGTATCGCAATTCTACAAAAACGTTAAATGCTCGTGGCAGGAATTACATTCTATGGCTAGTGAAGGATTGGCTTTGGCTATAGAGAAGTATGATCCTACCAAATCCACCCAGACATTCACTCAGTTTGCCGGGTACGCCATTGCGAATAATATCAAGACGTGTCTTGATGAGGAGCTTCGTGTTGTCAAGTTATCCGCTTATGCACAGAAGAAGATCAAGGACGATGGAGGTACGTTGTTTAACTCCATCTCGATAGACCAGCCATACACTGGTGACGATGACCTCAAACCACGTGAACTCGTAATGGGTATGTATTGTGATGAGGACTTTTCAAATGGCGATGTGTTTGAGTACTTATATTCGCGCATCGAAGAGGAGTTCAGCGTCCGAGACTATACTATCTTCTATCGCGTATTTGGTCTGAAGGGTTACGATGAGACACCCAATAAAGTCATCGCTAAAGAACTACATGTTAGTGAAGGTCTTATCTCGCAGCGTCTCAAGAAGGTCCTCGATTTTATCCGTAAGGATACCGAACTATGCGAAGCTCTGGCTTCTCTCTATCACAACACTAAGCAATACTGCTAAAAAACAACAACTAATTTCATATATTAAGTCATGAATCTTTTATTCGCAATCTTAATCCAAGCACCGGCAGTTCCTGCTCCGAAGCCGGCACCTGTATCTAACATCGTCGTAGAGCGTTTTGCTCTCCGTGGAGAGGAGCCTAAGTTCGTAACGGTTCAATACGGTAATCGTTATTTCTAATCTGAAACACAAACATTTTTTGACATATGGTAATACGCAAAGAATTTAGAGTGGAGAGTGCTCATATCGTCCGTAACTGCACCTCAGAACGTTGTTCACACTCCATCCACGGACACAGCGCAGTTATCGAAGTGTTCCTCGAGTCGCACAAGTTGGATAACGCGCAAATGGTTTATGACTTCGGCCTCATGAAGGGTACTGTTAAGCAGTTTATCGATTCAATGGATCACTGCACACTCATCTGTGCCTCTGATTCGCCGGAGTACAAGCGGGCCATCAAAGAAAATAGCGATCGCTGGATCGAGTTCCCATTCAATCCGTCTGCAGAGATGCTGTCTATGTACATTCTCAACAACGTACAGCGTATCATCGATCGTACTCAAAAGAACAATGGCGAAGCTGTTGGTTTAAAGGTGAATGCAGTCCGCTACCACGAGACCACTACCGGCTGGGCAATGGCTGATCACCAGGATCTCGCAGAGTTGTATCTGCCGATTACGAAGGATAAGCAAGTATTCTATAGCCCGGCTGTTATCAAAGACTGGGGCAAAGATCTCAAAGAGGTCATGTTCAAAGAAGGCATGGCAATCAATCCAGTTGTTAAACAACAAATTAAACTCTGATTATGCTTCCAGTAGTAGAGATATTTACAAGTATTCAGGGAGAGGGTAAGTACAGTGGGGTACCCTCTCACTTCGTTCGAGTAAGTGGCTGTAACTTGAGATGTGTGTTCAAAGACAGCGTATGTGATACGCCATATGCATCTTTCAAGCCGGAAAAGAGCCCTTGGAAGACTATGGACGAACTCATTGCAGCATTCAAGGCACAGCAGAAGAAGTATGAAAATGTGCACCACCTGGTAGTTACTGGCGGTGAGCCTTTGATGTACAAAAAGGAATTGGAAGAGTTTCTCGGTGCTATCTATAGTGATGACCTAATCATTACTATCGAAACCAACGGTACACTGCCGGTCCTCAATCCTCTTGGAAATCACTTCAAAGTGTCTCTATATAGTGTATCGCCAAAACTGTCCACCTCTGTTGGTGAGCCCGGTATGAAAGGTGACTACGAATACACACAAGAGATGCGCGATCGCCATGACCGTACCCGCATGAACTATCAGAATCTCGTGGACATCGTAACCAGTAGCTCGGACTATCAGTTCAAGTTCGTTTATTCTGGCAAGGAGTGTGAAGACGAAATTATCCGTATCTACAAAGAGATGGGTATTATCGCTCGCAAGGGAGACGTACAGTTCTATCGCTTCTATTGCAAACATCACCCAAATCTCCATACGATGCTGATGCCAGAAGGTATCCATGCAAATCAACTGGATGCACGTTCTAAAGAGATCGTCGAGGTATGTCTCAAGAGAGGTTGGACATACACAGATCGCTTGCATATCCGCATCTGGGACGACAAGCGCGGTGTGTAAAACATTACATCACATTCAATATATTAAATTATGAATCAAGACGTAAAAGTATTAGAGTTGGATCATAGTTACGATCCTAATTTCAAGCCGACTGAAGAATATTTGAACTCTATGCCGGATCTTCAGAACGGCGAGTTCGATGACGAGCCGATCGATTTCGTAGGCATCCAAGACTTTCATTTACCACTGCGCATTCGTGAACAGGGAGGAGGCACTCAAGAAGTACAAGCATCTATCACCGGCACAGTATCCCTCGAGGCAGAGAAACGCGGTATTAACATGTCCCGCATCATCCGTACGTTCTACAAGAACAAGGATATGGTGTTCGACATCAACCAGCTCGAGAAAGTCCTCCGTGCATACCAACACGACCTCCAAACATTCGATGCACACATCCTGTTGAACTTCAAGTATCGTATCTGGCAAGATGCTCTTCGTAGCACTCATATCGAGCAGTGTGAAGACCATCAGGGCTACTACGAGCAGGAGGTTAAGGATGGCGGATGGCAGTACTACAATGTTACGTTCGACGTTAACCTGGATAAAAGCGGTGAGTTCAAGCGAATCCTCTGGTTCGATTACGTATACTCGTCTGCATGTCCATGTTCTACTGAGCTGACAATCCACAACGCAGTACAGCGCGGTAAGTTCGGCATTCCTCATAGCCAACGTTCTATTGCTCGCATCGGTGTTGAGTTTGGTACTCCGCAGGGTAATGACATCGTATGGATTGAAGATCTGTTGACTATCTGCCGCGCGGCTATTCCAACTGAGACGTTGGTGTTCTGTAAGCGTATCGATGAACAGGCATTCTCAGAGTTGAATGGTGCTAATCCGATCTTCGTAGAGGATGCAATCCGCCGGATTAAACACAAGCTCAATACGTTCGCAGATATCAAAGACTTCAAGATCATCTGCAGCCACCAGGAGAGCTTACACAGCCACAACGCAGTCAGTGTAACAACTAAGGGTATCAAGGGCTCCATATTCAACCACCACGTCACGTTGGGCGAATGGCAGAGCTTGCAAGTGTAAAATGATAGAAGGATCGCAAGATCCTTTTATTATTTATACATGAGAACATTGTGGGAAGCCATACAAGATAATGATGAAGATATATTATCTCAACGTAAGCGAGAATTTGAAGCCAATGTGCAGAAATTCATATGCGCATACGTCCAGATAAAAGACCATACTGGTGTATTCCATGCGAATCCTTCAGACTTCGATATAATCGACGGTGTTGTCCATTTCAAAAAGAAAACTGCGCTCGGCATCTTAGTTAAAACTGTATATCGTTTCCCAGATTACATACGATTTGCCAATGTAGGTCAATCCCTTGAGCTGTATGATTGCCGATTTGAAGAAGCGGGAGTCTCTCACCTCCTGGATGATATCTCGGATGAAGCTGCAGCTGAAGTCTTAGAGATTCATTTCAAGCGCAACTCGCGTGTGACCAGCTTCGGGGACCTTCGTAAGTTCAAAAATCTATACATTTTGGATATTACAGATAATAGCAACCTCAAGGTCGATACCAAGAAGCTGCCAAAAGTGAAACCTGCATCAAATAATCGCAATGGTTTGATAATTAAAAACAATAAGAATGACTGAAGACCTGAAGGTTTTAGTTGATTCATTACATAGTTACTATGTTTCTCGAGGCTGTGAGGACGACGCGAAGCACATAACAAGAATCATCATGGAGAATGGTGATATTGAGAAGTTCCAGTCGATAATAGCTCACAAAAACCGTCTTCCAAAAGTAATTAGCCTGGTTGAGTCAAATAATATATACAGATTATTTGGCCGCTTACTATCTCGCGACACTCTGATTGAACTTGCAGGCGAAAAACCATCACAATCGACTATAGCTCGAGGTAATTTTGAGATACTATGTCAGCTGCTAATTAAAGACTTAAACCGAGGCAACAAACGTTATCCCGGCAAGCACGGAGACATAAATGCTGGAGGCATTACTATTGAACTCAAAGGACCTAAAGGCCGCATCAAAGGTCAAAAAGAACATAGCGCTAGTTTGATTGATAGTGAATTTAATCGCATATGTGGAGGAACAGGAAAAGACGTTTTCGCTTCTATATCTAATATGAAGAGTAACTTGTCGAGTATTAAAGGCCCAGACTCTACAATATTCGATATCATATCAAGATCGCTTCAAGCCCAGTACGATCTCAATGAGGATATCCGCGTATTACAACCTCATATAGTCAATCACGGACGTATCAATTACCACAATGTTATCCGTCTTATGGGTTGCATTCAGCTTCGCGGTTATTGGTTAGATGAAAGGTGGGATTATATATGTATATTCAAGGGTGCCGATGGTCCATCATCACTAAAGAATGGCGATTATGTGTGTATTCCAAGTAGAGATGCATCAGACATCGTCAAAATGTTCAACGATAATCGCATAACATTCTCAGGCGGAGGCAATAGCAGCCGCACATCGAGAGACCATTATTGTAAGATATCATATAAATGAGCGATATTATGCGATCTATCTTTTAGAGTATGAAGTAATCACCCTTAATGAGATCTCTTGTTAGAGCAAAGAAAAACCGGCTTAAATTTGATTTTAAGTCGGTTTTGTGATGTATGATTGGCGAATCACTTGCATTTTCTGATTAGACAGTGCTTATCCTTAGATCTCGTGTCTTGTTCGAATTCGCATTTTGTATACATCTCAATAAGCTGATCTTCCTCGATTCTCGGAGACAGTGGGCTTGCATATACAACTACATCAACTTTTTTCTTGTCTGTGTATTCCAAGAATGCCTTGAGTAATTTCGTACCATTACCCTTGTGCATTTTTTCAGGATTTACAACGATAGTGTCAATTTCATATGCATTTGGTGTTTCAACTGGATATGTAACCACAAAATCATTGTATGTTAATGAACCAATGCCGTTTAGGGAGAACGTACAGTTATCCTTATTGTGCTGCACTGTTTCAGATATGCGTTCTATTAGAAATTCTGATAAACCTTTCATATTTATTACATTTATTTATGCATTTAATCTCTTTCCAACCACTACGTTGTATCCGTCTTTTGTAGCTTGGATGTCAAATGTTCCGCCCTCACCTCTTACATAGTACTTCTTCTGAAGACCAAATAGACGCTGTGAAGTGCGATCATCCTTAGAGATGTCCACAAAGTAATTGTTGTCATATAGGTACAATCGCAACTGTTTATATGTAAACCCACTAAGGTTCACCACGTCTGTTGAGGACCCTACTACACGATACGGATCATCACTTAGAGGTACATTAGCATACTTACGATTACCAAAGAATGCGAGTAGTTTGCCTATGGTTCGGGTTCTGCGTGTTTCTGACGCTCCATTGTATAGTACTTTAAATTCGTAATCTGGATCAAAGAGACTCATGATCTTACCACCAAGGTCATCCTTATCAAACAAACCAGGATCGTAAACAGAAATCATATAGAAGTCACTGCGTACTCCATTGAATGTGAAATTGTCACAACCCAATTTGAGTATGCATCCCACGCGATTACTTGTTAGGAATGTACAGTTAACAAGATTTAGGCAAGAAGCATAACTTGAGATGTAGATGCCTTTGTAAGAAAACGATGCAGGACCACCCATTATCGATTTGTAACATCCATCCATATCGGCAATGCGTGTGGAATTGAGTTCAAATATTCGTGTGTTGACCTCTTCGTACTTGAAGTGTACGTTTCTCACAGTGTCATAGGCGTCTTGAATAACCATGCGACATGCATAAATGATTGGGAGGTTGTCCACACTACGCCCACCGCAATTATAGAAGATGATAGATGGGGCATGGATAGCCTTGATACTACCTAAGAAATCTTTTGCCTTGATGTAATCAATAGCTACTTCGGAGCCTATGCCAAAACGATCGCTATAGAAGCTGAGCTCACCATTGCTATAAGTTACTATATCATCCATCCCTTCGAATTTACTCTTGAGAGAAGACATGATATAGCGACCATGGGCGTAGTGGATGCCATTGTCGTCAAGCTGACTTATAATAGCATCGCCCATAGCACCACCAATGGCTTGATCGTCATCGTCATTGATACTCTCTTTTATAGCGTCGTATAGTGATCTCATATTACTGGATCTTGTTTTTGCGCTTGATACCTGACAAGGTTACACCAAGGTCGCGACCTGCGAACCCGACGAACAAGCAGTTAAGGATGTGGTTAGAACGAAGCTTGTACGCCTGTGAATCTGCTGTGCGAATGGCATTGTTGAAATCACCGGTACCCTTACGAACACATACGCAAGAGAATACGTGGGTTAAATCATAACTATTGGCGTCTTCATCATCGGCATGGAAGGTGATCTCATGAGCGTATGCGTTAACTGCACGCTTGTAAACCTCAGTGAATGTGCCGTAATCCTTAACAATGTATGTATAAGTCTCTTCAGTGCCACCATTGGTAGTCTCCTTGGTAGAACGAACCTTACCACCCCAGATAGTCTTGAGAGCCTTCGGGAAGTTACCCATCCAGAAGTCCTTAACAGCGCTTTCGGCCATCTCTTTTGTGATATTGAGAGCTGATGCGCGCTCATCCATCTTCTTTAGGAAATCACGTGCTATTGGTGCATGCCAGTCGGACCAGCTAATCTCCCAATCTTTTGAGAGTTTGATATCGCTAGCCTCTGTGATCATTTGACTAAAATTCTTCATATCTTGATTTTATTTTGTTTCGTTAATCTTTTATAGTTACACTACGTACTCCATTCATAAATGGAATGTTTAGTACACCAATTCCCTTCTTATGGAATACAATATCTCCCTCTACTTTTGGTAGCACTGAAAAGTTGACACTCTTTGCCTTATCGAATACGAGTTGGCCATGAATCACAAACTTATTGAATGAGTATTGGTCATAGCTGGCATCCGGGTCTTGTAACTGGACTTTGACATTCATCCCAGCAAATTTAGAGAGGTAACCTCCGAGTTGTACTCCACTGACAGTTGGAAACTGTGATTGGAAGTTTTCCTTAAATCGGTTCCAGTCTTTGATAACGATCTTCATTGGACTGGTTATACTGCTGATCTTGAAATTCAAAGCATATGGGAATCGTTGATCAATCACCATCTCCTTAGCTCCACAGCTGTGAACACTCAAATACTTCACGCCTTCTCGTTCTGAGATCAAATAACCATGATCGCGGCATTTGAGATATTCTCGGGCAAAGTACTCAGGGTCAGTGGCCAATAGCGTATATTTGTTTCTGCTATCGACCTGCTCATCGTCGTCTTGTATGGCTTCCCAAAGTGTCCTCATGATGTTATATTGTATTTGGCTGCATGAAGTATGCATTTGATCTATTGCGTTCTACATATTCCTTGATCTCTTCAAAGTCGGCGTCTGCAGCGTCTTTTATACTGCTGTAATTGATAGTCACACCACCAGGTAACTTGAACTCATATGTGCCATATATCATACCGAGTGCACGACGACAGAAGACAGTTACTAAACGGAAGAAGTAGTAATTGTCATACATATCCTGTATACGACAGCGTTTATAGCATTGGATGAGTAAGTCTGAGTAACCAAGGTCACCCAATATAACAAGTTTATGGGAGTTTTGGTTGTAGTTATAAGTGAGAGGCGGATTGAGCATCTGATTGAACGTATCGATCTCATACAATCCAGCTACCACATCTTGAAGCGTATAGCCTGTAGATGGCTGACCAAAGCCTCCACCTACATTACCCATGCCTCCTAGATTGGCATATGACGACATCATCATGCGTTCGATTGAGAAGTCACCCATCGGCCCATATCTCAATGAGTCGTTCAAACGAAAACAACCATGCACACCAAGTATCTGCTTAGGGAGTTGAACAATTTTATTGAGTTTATTCCCTTTGCATATCTCTGAGTTTGGAATTACATAATAGCGCTCTTCGCCAGACCAATCATCATTAGCCCAGAACCATTGCGCTGCCTGGAGAATGAACTCCGGGATACGATCTGCAGGAAGTGGAAACGGCAAAGCACAGCTGGTAGTGACCTCAGCTTGTACACGCATGATGAACTCGTAATCTATTTGGTCTTCTATTTGAGTATTCATATTACATATATAATAAAATACTCAGTGTCTAACCATGTACGTGTCTATCTGCTTTTGTGTTTTGTCGAATAAATCAAAATCAAGCTCTTTCAGCCAGTCACTTACTATGTTTTGAACGTGGATCTTACCGGAACCAAGATGTGTGAAACCAATCTCGATAGCAAACTCGTTGGCTATATCATCAGGGAAGTTATCCACAACAGGCAGCGATGTATAACCAGTAGCCAATAGTTTGGTCATATGACGCTGTTCGATAATGATATCTGGCCAGCCTATCTCAAAGTTGACACCACTCAATAGATCTTTGTAGTATTCATATTGACGTATGTACTCATCCTTGAGAGCTTGGTTGTTGAATTTCATGAAAGATGTGTTAGTCCAATTATAATCCGCCATTATATCCTTGTCAAGCTCGTATGGATAGACGAATTTAGCACGAAACTGTCTCATGCGATTTCTCATGTATTGGTATCGTGTTATATTCGCTTCAGAGTTCACAGTGAAAGTAACGGGTTCGAAGAACGAATAGATGAAATCCGCATTCAGAGATTGGATACGCTTGTATGCCTCGGGCTTTCTAATAAATAGATCACCGTCGATAAGAGCCTCATCTAAATCCATTCGTTTAAGTGCCTCAAACTTAATCTGAGCTGCAAAATGAACGTTCCAGTTTTTAGTATTTTTGATGATTATCACTTCATCATAAGGGATGAATGAGAGTAGTTTTGCCCCTTCTTCGTCGGCAAATAGGCGTATACTATGGCCGTGATGTTTGATACATGCAACAGAATATGCATAGTCAGTCAATACAACCGGTAGTAATTTCTCATAGTCATTGAACTTGTTTTTAAACAGTGGTTCAGACCAAAATGAATGTGCGAATCTCATAAATAAAAATAGGCGATACTACTAAAGAATTTAGAATAGTTGGTATATAAATACATGAGAGTAATTCAATACATAGAAAACTGTTCGGGCTTGTGACAAAACTAAAACAAGAACGAACATGAAAATTACAAATCACAAGCTGTATTACGGCATCGGTCTCAGCTGGGACTACATCGAACACCTTAGATGTTACAAACGCGGTGGTCACGTGGGTTATCAACGCTACAAGAAAAGAACCGCCTGGAATAAGAAGGTTCGTCAAGAAATCAAGATGGGTCTCTTCGACGACATCGACATTACAGACATCAAAAAAGAGGTACTCGATTGAGCACCTCTTTTGTTCTATATCGCCTAGCTATTAGAGCTCCTGGAGATCTGCGGCACACTTAGCCAATACAGCCATTACAGCGGGATTGCCTTTGTGTTTTTCAGTTAGAGCTTCGATACGTTTCTTGGCTTCATCGACACTCTTGTTCTTGAGTTCAGCCTCGATCTTTGCCTTCTCTGACTCAGAAACCTGCTCGATGTTCTTCTGAACTGCTTGGTGTAGCTGCTCGTGAAGATCAACTTTGGTTTTTGCCTTGATATCGTCGAGAGCTTTCATAGCCTCTTCGTTGATAGTCCAAGGTGTACTGTGATTAGAAGCGAGAAGAGATGCGTATACGTTAGATCCACTTTCGATCACGATGAAGCGGTCGTTTGCGGTTTCTACGATGCTTACGTTATCCATGATAGATACTCGACCTAGGTTCTCTGCTAATTGAGCAATGCACTCCAATACCTGAGCCATCTGGTTGCGGAAACGAGGATTAGCTGTAGTGAGTACCAGGCGGTTATCCTCACGAAGACTCTCTACTGTCAACTCGCGCTCGGCGTCCTTAGTGAGCTTAACAAGTGATAGAGTGCTCTTGGTCTGTTGGTTCTCATCCGCCTCTTCGTTGATAGACAACTGATACTCTGCGTTGCCATAAGGGATACAGAATGTGTCGTCACTTAGAGTTACGATGTTAGACTCGAGGAGGTTGGTTACGTTGCGGAAGGTGTTAGATACCTCCGTCCACTGTGCCTCTGCGATGGTCTGGTCTTCATTGATCTTGAAGAGCTTGCGACCGGCTGTGAAGTAAACATCGCTACCTTGTTTCTCTGCGATAGATACTGGGTGTGTGAGCTTGAACTCTGCGTTCTCAACTACCATATCGCCATTACGGAATACTGACTTAGCGATAGAACGGAAGCTTTCACAGTACATCACGTTCTTCAATGCACCAGCACGAATGTACTGAACACACTCCTCTTCGTTAAGATCAACAAGCTTCTCTGCTTGCTTTGCAGCATTAGCATTGAGGTAGTTATATGCTGAATTGTTACCGTAGATAGCCTCACAAGCGGTTGCGATCTGCCAACGCGTCTTGTTAGAAGTCACGAAGTCAGCCACCTGCTCAAGAACAGCAAGAACGCCGTTGTCGTATCTGCATGTATTTGCCTCACGGATAAAGTTATTTACTAGTGCACATGATGCCTCATTGGCCATCAAGATTGCACGATACTTGTTCAACAGTTCTTGACCTGTCTGCGTTTGAGCTTGGCCCTCAGCGATCATCTTGGGAAACTCAATCTCGGTTAAAATCTTATTCATATTTTATTTGGTATGTTTTACTATATAATAAAAATTATTACAACAACTAATCTATCATGTTTAATTGAACATACGCCATTTTCCGAACAGATAATTGTGATGTTCCTGTGCATTTTGACACGCCTTCAAAATCTGTTGCGAATAACATGTAAAATCTACCCTTTGCTAATCCATAATAATTATCATAGGGGTTGCTAGCAGTTTTTCCACTCTTACATATTCTAGTAGTAACACCTGTAAATAAATAACATACATCGCCAGGTTTCCAATTAGAACCTAAAAAATACAGATTCACGTCACCAGGTCCTTGCGTATAAATGAAATGAGTCCCTTGGATTGCACTGATATAATCTCCATCTTGTCTGGAATAAAATTTAATCCCATTGTGGTGTATCATTTGTTTTTCCCCCATAGTGAAACTTTTCATTATACCTGTAATATGCATGTCGCCATCTACTTCCAACTCGGGATAAACTTTGACCAGTTTTTCTTTAACCAATCCAGTAGTCCCAGAATATGATCCTGTGTGTTGTATGCGAATCCCAGTTGTATTGCTGTTTTCCCCATATCTTGATCCGCTAACTACCAAATCTAAGTATGCTCCGATTATACCGGATGTTTCATGATCTACATTTGGATTATATCTGACATCAGGATCTGATGAGACGATAGTGTGCGTATACTCTTCATGAGTTGTTAAATCATTATCTCGGTTGGTGTACACTGCATTTGAACGTACAAGACCAACCACCTGTTTGCCTGTCCACGTATTGTTCTGGCCGTAGAAATCCATGCAGCATAGAGTTGATCCATTGAGACCGACTTTTCCGGAAGCGCTGTCTAGCTGAGAAACTCCATAGAGTACAGTACTAAAATCTGTGCCGTAATTCAATTGTGTGGAACCCTCTACAAATAAATCTCCTCTTAGACGCAATTTTGAACTATTATCTTTGTCAAAATCAGAATTACTGTTGTCGAATATAGATACGATATTAGTTTGAATTGCGACTTCAGTTGATTTGTTTTGCGCCGGTTTAGATGTCGTACCATCAACCAGTATTCTATGCCATCTTTGCTGATTGTCTATTCTCTGATTTGAAAATACAAGATCGTCTTTTAATGTCAATTTATTTGATGTCACCCCGCCTCCATTCAAAGTGGTTACTGGACTGTTTGATGATCCGTAGATTTTCACACCAGTTTTGTCTAAAGTGGTTAGTATATCCCCAGACGATTGAGAAGATGGTACGTTAATATATGCACTCTTGATGGTATTGGATGTTATAGTTCCCTCGGGTATAGAAATTTTAGGCGCGATTTCAGAAATACTTGCACCTGCTGGGAATTGTAACTTATCGATTTTCAACTCACCATATATATTAACAGTTGAAGACTTTGAAGCATTTTTAACAGTATCTATCTCAACGACTGGCACTTCTACACCTATAGGCCCAGAATCATCACCAGGTGCAATTCCTCCCAAACGAATTTTATCGTAGTAGATGTTTAGATTGTATCTATTGCTTATTTTAGGATTTCTAGAACCGAATCCAATCTCGCTGGATTTTGAGAATTTCTTCACAAAAGGAATAGGTCTTACATTTACATCATATTGGTCGTTATCATGTACTGCATATACCGCATGAATCGGGGTATCACTCTCCAAAGATTCAGTTCCGCTATCAGATACGATGGGGATGTATATACATCTGGTACCCATTCCGCCAACTCTTGTATTAGACATCATTGTTGCAAATGTGTCATTGTTGAATTGGAAATGAAGCCCTAAAGATTTTCCAGTTGATATCTGGATCAACTTGGTGTTTTCGTTTACGAATGTGACTCTGGTAAAGTACAAATCTTGCGGTATATATGAATATGGGTCCGCAGGATCGGTCGGAGTGGCATCTGTTGATTGAGATTGCTCAAATGCAAATACAGGGTCACCAAGTTTCGGGAGTTCATCTGCGGATAAATCTTCAATAGACACCCACTGTGAAATGTTATCGGATATCTGCAAAATATGTGTAAGAGTTCCAGTACCAGATGTGGTAGTATTAGTTGATTCTTTAAATATAGCGAAAAATACAGGAGTAGAACTTGCACTTAAACCTCGAGGTCCTGCAGCCAAGATCCCGGTTTTATTGCCATATAATTTCCACTTAAATTGGCCATCGTTTTCATCATAGTACAACGTAGGGAACTGGTTAATTCGAGTTATAACCGGTTGCTCATTACGAAATACTAAATTGAGTACGCATGAAGTATCAGTAATGGTTTTATATGTCGCATCTGCTGGATTGAAATCGCGCAAAGCTGCATATCGTTCATCTATAAAAAGATATACATATGGAGAACACAATAGATGGCGGTTTTCAATTTCATCAGGAGCTTCTGGGTCAATGAGTTGATACATGATGGATATATCTGGATTCGTTTTGATATAGTCAAAGAATCTATATGTTGAACTCACCTCCTGGCCACTTTCAGTGTAAACACGAGTTACACTTTTAAATATTGGATGTGATTCGTACCAATCTGATACAAAATCAGCTCCATCCCAATCATTTTCCCAATCTATTGACTCGCCGACTATGCATTCAATGAATGATTTGCCTAGATCGGTTAAAAATGCACCGTCGTATAATTCATATTTTGCGAATTTGATATCTGATCCGTCTCTACCAGACACAAAATCGGCATTAGACAACCTTGTAAAGTTATCATCGATGTTCTCAAACTGCTCTCTGATATTTTTACCGTATCCTGTTTGAGTTAAACTTGGTGCTTCAATCTTCTTTAGTGTAATGTTTTCCTGCAACTCAGCCATTACTTTAGTGTTAATTTTACTCTATATATGTATTTGAATTTTTCATGATTGGCATCGTGAAAAATCGGTTTATTATTTTCATCTGTTGCGTACTCGAAATCAGAACTCATTTCGTATAGTGACATAAAGTAGTCATGCACTGCACCACTTGAGCCGATATTTGGATACATTTCGCCGATCTTTCTATCGACTAGCTCTTCCAATTTATAATAATTTTTGTCATCCTTTAATTCGCTTTCAAGCTCTAAATACATAGTATCGTCAATGTTATAAACAATACTAAAATCATACCACTTATCTTCAATCAGATGAGCTAGCTCAAAATCATTACGAGAGGAGTACGTAGTCGGTTCGAGATACCAATAACCCGATGATATGTAATACGGTAGATAACCTTGCTTCATTCCTTCTTCGAAAAGGTATCTATTAGTGTCCGTGTCATTATCTAAATTTTCATAGTATCTCAATTGAAATTCTACCACATTTTTCAAATCGACGAGTGTCGGCTTAATACTACCTGTATATCTGATAATTGTACCGGTTGTATTGTTGTCTTTAGTATATTCAATCTCTTTAGATTCAACAGAATGGGAATCTATTCTTTGATAGTTTAATGAACTATGTAAGTATATAAAAGATGGTTCCACAATACTTTGGAAGAATTGAATAAGATTTTCTAGCGGAATATCTATATCCGTTGTTTTACCTGATTGTAATTCTTTCTTAATAGTAGGTAGTACTCGAGTGGCAATATATTTATACGTTAAATCATTTTTACTATCATCTATTGTTAAAAATATCAATGAATCCGTTTCAAATGACGAGAATACAAAAACAAAATCATTGTATTTCACATTAGATATGATCTGTCGTAAATTATCTGCATATACGAACTTACTTGATTCAGTGATTGTCCCATCGCCCTCCTTGGAATATGTGTAATATAGACCGATGTTCGAATTTCCATAAATGCGCACTAGTGATTGTAACACAGCCATTGCCTCCTCATGATAACTGTGCGCTTGGGGTCTCGTGATCAATATGGTTTTAACGCCGAATTTATAATTTTTCGGGTCTATGTATTTATTTTCCTCTGGATCACCTTCTTTGTAGTGAAGGTTTTCTATCAAATAAGGTTTGAACTTAGTTAATTTCACAAAGTCACCGCCACCTGGGATGGGCGTCAAATTCGATGTCATCCGCGCTGCGTTATTCTCGAAATAACCAATACTTGTACTTACGCAGTCACACCAGTTCAATGCATTGGGGTAGTGATTTGCATCTGTCTCCCAATAATTCGGTGCGGTTTTGTAAAAATGCTCTGATGAATTAGACGATGCAAACCCGCGATATAAATTAAATAGATAGTCATTATTATCAGTCAGCGACCAATGGTGAATATATTGAGATAATTTGTTGTGCTTGATTAAATCTATACAACGAGCATCTAACAAATATCCATATACATTGGCACGCGCATCGATATATTTATTCAACTGCTCCGTAGTGTATACTTCACTTGCATCAAAAGCATTGTCTTCACGATTCTTGTCTACGTACACATAGTTAGAATCGAACACTTTGCGCTCTAATAATGTTTCGTCCCCATCGCGCATGATGTATACTTTCACGTCCACGTCCACATTACCGCCAACACCAATTAAACGAGTCATAGCAGTATTGCTGATGTCAGATAGGTTGAACGCAAAGTTGAAATTGAATAGTTGTTTAACTATCAATTCGTTATTGTATATATTGCTCTGGATGAGCGAATCAGTCTCCATTACTGGGCGTTCGCGTTCATATAGATTTGGTATGAAATCTGTGATATCTTTAGTAACTATGTTTCCACTAGGCACGTGCAAACCAGTAACACTTCCATACTCTACTGGAGTATTATCTACATTTTCAATAGTGATGTTAATTATGTCATCGCCAATAATTCTGCTGCCATCATCATAGTCTGATGAAATGTAGTCTACATAATTAGTAAAGTACGTCTCGAAACGAGTTTGATTGTCCGGTCCATCAATTTCTGAAGGTTTGATAGTAAAACTACTTTGTGCAATCACCACTTCTTCTCCTTCAGTATTTGTACGGAATCTATATGCATATTTTGATTCCTTTACTGGGGTTGGGCGTAATATGAACTCAAAGCGCAATGAATCCCCTTTTCCGAAGTCTTCCAACCAAACAGGACATAGTAAAGAGAATTGCTTGCCATATCTCTTATAAGGGATACGGCTAGTACCAAAGTCCTCTGCCTTGTTCTTCGGATCGATCTCATCCAACAAAGGATAGCAACCAGTCAAACGTGAATCAATGCATGGATCGTAGAATGTGCCCTTGGTCAATCCGTATAAGTGTGAGACATTTTCCTGATGTGAATATCTCAACCAGTCGCGGTCTTCATTGTATGCGAATTTTGCATACGGAGAGTATGGTGTCAGACTAAAGTCTCTCACCTTCAATTCCCCGCCAGTTCCATCCAATACGATGTTCCAGGCTACTTGTCCCCCAAGCTTCGGATTAGTTCTGTATAGTTGGTAGTTGTTCATATCTTTATTTTAAAACGATATTTTGTGATCCGGTAATGATCTATATTATTTTGATGAGATCTCTTGTTAAATCGCAAATAAATGCGCTTTATTACAGATTTCTCATTACGTTCTTGCTATATAAAGATCCTAAATTAGTAGGAGTGCTCTTTTTAACGGGTTTTTCACTTAGTTTACTAAGGTCAGTTGGTTGTTCAACAGGTTCCGGTTTTTCATATAAACGGCCTTCTGGTGTTTTGTTATCACTTTGTTTCTTACCCATGTCTGCAAAAGCATTCACACCACGTACGTTGCCGCTCATCAATAATTGAGCTCCGGAAACCAAGCTACCATGGTATAAGTTACCAAGCAAGAATGACAACCCCGGCGTCACGGCCTGCTTTACTGCACCAACGCCATATCCAATAGCATTACCTATAATCTTACCTGGAGCTGATGCAATGGTATTTGATATCTGGTCTCCCAAACGACTCTTGTACTTATTGATATTACTTGCATCCACATCTAGTGCGTGTGTATAGTCAGTATCAGATCTACTACGACCTAACGCATACTTCGAGTCGGCCGTAACATCACCAAGGCCATTGTTTTTTACAAAACCTTCCATACTGAATATGTCTGATAAGATGGAATCACCAATAGTTGCCTTGATGGATGTATTGACGCGGTCTACATAACAATCGTCGTAATCGATTACCAATGTGTATACATGCTGTGTACCCTCAGAGTTATCCATAGTGTCGCCCATCTTGGCTGAGCTGAGGTTGATCTCGCAGTTAGTGAACTCAAGATACACATTATTCTGCATGGATGATTTTTTGCCCTCAGTTAGGTTTACGATGTAACGATCTTCTCCTGGTTCGTATGCGTTGGACGTATATTTGTCACCCTTGAGGTATTTAAATATGAGATCGCTTTGGTTGTTTTGAATCATATCCCCGAAGATATAGAGTCCCATATCAAACTTACGCAAGTTGGATGGGACGATCTCGCGTTTAGATCTCCAAGAATAACATATAGTCTTGTATAGATCCAACAAAGTACCGATACGATCATCCACGGCATCTTCCATCATAGTAAACGTGATCTGGCGTCTATCTTCGTTTGCAAACTTACCAGACTTAAATGCCTCACTGTGGTCCACTGCGTTATCCAAGCCACCGACTGCTTTGAAGTACCAAGGTGATTGAGAAGATATATTACTCAACAGCTCAATAAAACGCTGCAGTAGTTTAGCACGAAAGAGGTCGTCATTACGAAGTAGATAGTTATATGCTGAAGAAGCAAAGTTGAGATCTTCGTGTTTGGTCTTACGAATCTCTTGTTTGCTGTTGTCTTTAGCGTATACCTCCTTGTCAACCAACCAGGATGGGTGCAATAGACCTTCAGAACCGATGACATTATCTTCAGAAGCCCCAAGAGAACGATAGAAGTAGAATATTGGTTTAAACCAAAACGTACCCGGTTCGTCGTAGGCATTGAAGCCGTCTCGAGATACCTGTCTAAACGCTTGTCTAGATTGTTGTATGCTCTTGTATGAAAGAGGTGATATATTGTTATCTATTGCCATTTCCTTCTAAGTCGTAAACTTTATTTTGGTCGTCCTGTGGACGTATCAGTGTAAGTGTCTGTTTCCAGTTACCAAGCTCATACTTGATCACCACCGCATCTATTAGGTATTGCCCGGATATCTGCTTGTTGATTACGTATGCGTTTGGATCATTCATTTCCTCATCTTGTGGATCGATATTGATATTAGTTTCGCCATCACTGCCGACATTCTTCATATCGTTCTTAGTGTTCATATTGTTATCGTACCACACTACCTTGCATTGGTGACCGCGCATCACTGCAAGATTTGGAAAGTCCATAACTACATTGAGTTTGTTGCAGTGTATGATATCCAAGAAACTTGAACGAATGCTTCTTGCAGCCAAGTAATCAAAATCTCCAATGTTCTCTCCCAGATATACATACTTGACAAACACATCGCGTTTTACATTGCCGTCCTGGACTAAAGTATCTACTACCTCTCCATTTTTATAGTATGTGTATACCTGATCCGTTCCTCCACGAGTTGCCTTGCCGGAATCAGTGATAACTTTGTAGTCAACCAAATGCAATGGACTCATCTCTTGCGCACTATTATTGAGTATCAATGCCTGCTGTACAGTTTCAATACGATCTCCTCTTGAGATGTTATTTGTGAATCCCTTTTGAACCCATACTAACATATCCTCGTCTTTGTCAACTGCATAGTATCTCTCATGCACATTGGCTAAGTTGATATTGTTCCATAGGTCTATCCAGTAATCATACACATTCGTCTGGTCGCCAGAAGTCATGATTTGTTTATTCATGAGATCTAGGTAAGACGTATTATTGGCATATACAAAGCGCTTGTCTATATCATTGGATTCGCAATTAGAGACAAAACCAAGCTTACATTCCTGTGCAATCTGCTTGAATAAGTCATATGTATTAACCTCCCCAAAGCTAGCCAAACGGCTACTATATAGATCTGGTACCTTATACTTGCCACTCACACGAACCTTATTGCCTTGTATGCTGATCGAATCGATGAAAAATGTTAGATTGATCTTCTTATATGCCTCATCAAACGGAGGGAGGATCTGAACTCTTATCTCATTGTCTCGCCCAGGCTTGCTAATATTACTCAGGTAACGTTCGTCGTCTAATACAACCAGTGTTATAGACGGTAAGCGATCATCACATCTAAGCTCTAATGTATGGATCTGCTGGAAGTCGTAAGTTATACCACATATAGACACGAGCGGAGCAACGACACCTTGAAGCATCGTTTGAGACTCTTCCGATCTCACGCCAGAGCCCTCTACCTCATCTTCTTTAGGGGCCTCAATCGTAGTGACGATGTCGCTAAACTCGAGTTGGTTATCAAATACAACACTTAGTGCAGCCATTAGTATATAATGATACGTTTATTCTTATCGATTGAGAAGCGTTTGTCTCCAATTACAGCCTCATTTGCCTTACGTTTCTCATTCTTCTTCTTTGCAATTGGACGGTCATTATCTTCTCCGTCATCATGCAGCTCTTGCATATTGGGCACAACAAGGAAACGTTGCAAATCAGAGAACATAGGTAATACCAACAGGTCACCCTCGTTAAGTTCAAATGGATTACTGATACCATTCAACTTGCATATAACGTCTGCGTAGGAATCGTCATTGTACGCTTTGAATGAGATAAGGTCTGGTCTGCCCACATAATCCTTATCCACGCGAATGACATCATATGTGAACTCGCTCGGGATTTCAAAAGTAGTATCCAAAAGGTTGTAAAGACGGTCTTTTAGATACTTACTATCGTACTCTGTTTTATTTAGCAATACCAAATAATTCATGTAAATATAATAATGAAAAAGGAGAAGACTTTTGATCTTCTCCTTAATGATTTATCCGTTTAGGAATTAGTGATTCATACGGAAACGACGGAATTGTGCGCGGATTGCTCTCTCCTTCTCGTCTTGGATGGATTCTAATCCTTCGTAGATACCTCTTGTACCCTGGATCTTATCGAAATCGATGCTCTCCCAGAACTGTTGTACAGGTACCTTAGTGAAGTCTGTGATACGAGCCTTGCGGTCGATTGCTTCGCGAACTTCTTGTGGAGCTAGCTCATACTTAACGCGAGCCTCTTCTGGCATGTTTGCGATGTAAACCGGCATGCCTTCGGTGATCTTTTGCTGTTGAGCGGGCTGTGAGCGCTGATATACAGGTTTAGCCTTTGGATCCATGTTCTCTAGCAACTGGAGGGTCTCTGAGATTTGAGCCATCTTGTCAGTCTTATACTTGTCAAGACTTTCGTTGATCTTGTTTGCAAGCTCTTCTTTGCTAACGTGATTCTCACTGATCCATTGTTCCATATTCGGAGCCAATTCCTTGAGAACCCATTTCTGCAAGTTCTGACCGAAGTCTTCGAATATCCATCTTTGTAGATCGTTAGAGTAATCGTTGAGAACCCAGTTCTGGATACCTTCAGCAACCTTCTTCATGTCGATATTGCTACCCAGCTCTTGTTTAGCCTCTGTAAGAACCCATTGCTGGATTACCGGTGAAGCCTCTTCAAACAACCATGTCTGAACACTATTTGCTAGCTTTTCAATATCGATTTGCTTTTCGTCTACGGCATCGAGCTGATCTTTGAGAGATTGATTCTCCTCTTCGAGAGTCTTGATGCGTGCTTCCATAGACTCAAGTTTTTCCATTACTTGCTTATCCATATCTGTGTCTTGATTATTTTCATCTTTCTCAGTGATGTAGAATACGCTAGACTCATTGATTGACTCTGCGATTTGATTCTCATTTAAGTGCAATTTAGCCTGAGAGAATCCTGGTGAACCTACCAAGTCATATGTAGCAAGAGACTCAAGGGTTACTACACCAGTGCGTTGATCAACCTGGCCCTGTGCACGTGAAGAAATGAACAATGGAAGTCCACCTTCGACGATCTTCTGTGCGATCTCACCCTTAGGAGTGTCCAGCAATGCAATCTCACCTGAAACAACACCATTTTCGTCGATGTTAATATCTACGATCTTGTGTGATATGTTTTCGAGAGTGATATTCATAGTTGAAGGATGCTCCAACTCACCAGCGATACCCTTAGATTCAGCAATACGCTTCTTCATGTCGGCTACCATCTTGGCATAGTTTGCTTGCTCATATACACGTTGATTGTTGTTGCGTACGCCGCATACACCAAATACGCCTGTTAAGTGCATCAAACCATCTTCGGCTTTGTGGCTTTTTAGTTGATCGATGCTGTTAAGCGTTTCGTATATTAAACAATTCTTTGACATTTTAATTAGCTTATTTGTAACTATAATAAAAATCGCAAATAATAAAATTAAAGTCGGAAGTGTT
>Ga0256405_10005320_pt1 | contig 22490 bp, 20 predicted proteins | sample RumenRJG_02DNA_FD_189096 | JGI IMG/M metagenome (GOLD analysis project Ga0256405, IMG submission 189096) | Bovine rumen microbial communities from Lethbridge, Alberta, Canada - RJG_02 | ecosystem: Host-associated > Mammals > Digestive system > Stomach > Rumen | place: Canada: Alberta... | reverse complement strand
ACGAAGCGGCAGAGGCCATGCACCGACGGGAGAGCCGCCGTGACTGGACGTGCCGGCAGGATGTCCTCTCCGACGAGTAATCTTAAAACGAAACAACAGGCCAGGCATCCAAAATGAATGCCTGGCCTGTTGCTTGGCGGAATCAGATCAAAAGCGATCCTGCAGTTGAAAACGGGGCAAGCCGTGTCAGAGCAGGTGGATCAGCCCCAGCGTCATCAGGGTCACGAGACTTCCGGCAATGAGCAGTCCCAGCGTGATGGCAGGCAGAGCGTGGCGCAGGCGGATGTTCAGAAAGGCCGCAATCAGAGCCCCGGTCCAGGCTCCGGTCCCCGGCAGGGGGATGGCCACGAACAGCATCAGCCCCAGCAGACGGTATTTCCGCACCAGACGCCCCTTCAGGTGGGCACGGCGCTCCAAGGCATCGATCTTCGGAGCGAAGAAGGCGTGCTTCCGCAGCCGGTCAAAGACCTGACGCACCAGCAGGATGATAAAGGGCACTGGCAGCAGGTTGCCGAAGATGGCAGCGCCGCAGGCCAGCCACGGGTCCAGCCCGGCGGCGATCCCGGCGGGGATGGCTCCCCGCAGCTCCACCACCGGAACGGCGGCGATGGCCATGGTCATAATGTACTTTCCCAGAACGGTTTCCCAAAAGGCCATGAGGTCCCCCTTGCATAAAAATTGCCCCGGCGTGTGACCGCCGGGGCATCGGCTATCATAGTTTACTCCAGATTCAGGTGTTTTTGCAAGAAGTAAACTGTTAAGAAATAGAAAACGGCACAGTAAATAAGTTCCAGAACAATCAGGAACCACATACCCAGGTGCATACCGGCCACAACGGAAACGTTGGGCTCCCAGCCCAGCAGAAGCCGGTGGAACCAGGAATCGTTCACCAGTGCCATGCCGAGGCCGCCCAAAATCTGGAGAGAAATGCCCGTTGCGATATAAAATGCCACGCTCAGAAGCCCCTTGTGATTGGGAAAACTGAAGCCGATGGACATGGCCGAATAAAAGCGCAGACACAGGCCGAAGGAACCCAGTACGCACAAAAGCAGCAGTTCCACGGCGAAGGCCGCGCCGTTGGCCACCAGATCCAGGTGGTTTATCCGGACTGCGTAGTCCAGCAGATTCAGGAAGCCGTGCCACAGATCACCCACAAAACGGATGTCAAAGGCCATGATGCAGCAGGAGAGACCGATCACCACAACAGTGGCGGCGAACCAGACGGTAGAGACGATGAGCTTGCTCCAGATCTGTTGGTGGACGCACACCGGAAGGGTCATCATTACGTAGCCCTCGTCCTGCAGGAGATTTTTGTAAAACCGGTTGATCATCAACACAAAAGAGATGATTCCCACGGCGAAGATCCCCACGATGAACAGCATGATGAAGATGGTACCCAGCGTGCGCAGGAGGGAGCTGTCAGAATTCAGCATACCCCGGCTGGAGAAATTGGCACCCACAGACACCAGCAGCAGGATGCCGAACAGGGGCAGCATGATCCGGCCGGTGGCCCGGAACTCATGCTTCAACAACTTTCTCAGCATTTGAACACCTCCCGGAACAGCGTGTCCACGCTCATGCCCTTTTCCTCCCGAATCTGATCCACGGAGGACTGCAGCACCAGATGCCCCCGGTCGATGAACACCACCTCATCCAGTACCTTTTCCACGTCGGCAATGAGGTGGGTGGAAATGACCACGGCGGCGTCGGGATTATAATTGGAAATAATGGTGGAGAGAATATAATCCCGTGTGGCGGGGTCCACGCCGCCGATGGGCTCGTCCAGCAGATACAGCCGGGCGGCCCGGCTCATGACCATAATGAGCTGAACCTTTTCCCGGGTGCCCTTGCTCATCTGCTTGATCCGCTGCTTGGGCTGGATGTTCAGATGGTGAAGCATCTCCTCCGCGGCCTGACGGCGGAAGTCCGGGTAGAAATCCTCGTAAAAATCCATGAGCTGACCGGCGCTCATCCAGGTGGGGATGGCGGTGCGCTCCGGCAGATAGCTGACCATGGCGTGGGTCTCCCGGCCGGGGGTCCTGCCGTCGATCAAAATTTCCCCGCTGCTGGGGGTCAGCAGGCCATTGGCCAGCTTGATGAGGGTGGTCTTGCCGCTGCCGTTGGGACCTAAAAGGCCCACGATCCGGCCCGGCTCAATGGCAAAGCTGACGCCATCCAGCGCCGGAACCTTGCCGTAGCTCTTGGAGAGCTGGTTACATTCTAAAATCGGCATATGTTCACTCCTTTTCCGACTCCTGCCGCAGCAGCGACAGCAAGTCTTCCTTTTCAAATCCCAGACGCTCCATATCGGTCAGAAAGGACCGCACCCGGTCCGCCGCCAGTGCATGGCGGGCCTCCGTAATGGCCGTCTGATCCTCCGTTACATAGCGGCCGGAGGTCCGCTGGCTGTATACCAGTCCGTCCCGCTCCAGCTCCGTCAAGGCCCGCTGCATGGTGTTGGGGTTGACGCCCGCCTCCATAGCCAGATCTCGCACGGAGGGCAGCCGCTCTCCCGGCGAGAACGCACCGGAGACGATGCCGGCCCGAATTTGCCCGATGAGCTGGGCGTAGATCGGGGCATCATTGGAAAACTGCCAGTTCATGAGCCACCTCCTTGTGTTATTGTGTTAAGCAATTAATACAATAACACAAAATGGGGGAATTGTCAAGAGGGCAGATTTGAATTTTTGAAATTTTTGCGGAAAACCATGTTTCTGATGACACAGGTTCCGCTTGTCCCACAGGCGGATGCGTGGTATAATATTCTGTCACAATGTGGAATTTCGCCGAAAACCGGCGTGATACAACAATAAGGAGGCTTTCATGAGCTGGAAAGAAAAACGATTGATCACGATTCTGAGCATCATTCTGGCGGTGCTGTGCGCTGCGGTGCTCGTCGTGTTGAGCATCCGCTACCGGGCGGCCCAGGCTGCCAAGGATCAGAACACCGTTTCTCCGTCGGACATCGCGGAGGCAGCCCGGAGTGAATATGTGGCCCTGTCTTACAGCAATGGCTCCACAACGCTGTCCTTCTCCCTGAATGAGGACGGCGTCTGGACCTGGGACAGTGAGCCGGACTTCCCGCTGGACGATACCCACGTCAAGTCCATTCTGACGATTTTGGAGACCCTCAAGCCCCAGCAGACGCTGGATATGCCGGAGGACCTGTCGATGTACGGATTGGATGCCCCGGATGTGAGCCTGACGGCCACAGCTCCGGATGACGCGGTGCTGACCGTTACCTTGGGGAATGCCACCACCGATGGAACCAGCTATTACGCGACTATCAACAGCGACCCGGACCACGTTTTTATTCTGGCGGGAACGCTGCGTCAGGCCATGCAGACGCCCATCTACCAGATGTGCCGCCTGCCGGTGCTGCCGGAATTGACGGAGAGTACCATCACGTCCATCCAGCTGCAGGGACCGCTGGTGGAGCAGGTGGATCTGGAAGGGAACAGTACTCAGGTCCGGAATTCCACTGTGCTCACTGCCACCCATGCGGAGGATGACAGCACTGCCGTTTCCTGGCGTTCCGGCGGGGCCAATATTACCGATGCCCCGTCCCTGCGGGCGCTGCTGGAGGATCTGGCGGCTCTGAAAGTGGCGGAATGTGTGGACTTCCGTCCCTCTGATGACGCGGTGACCTTCTGCGGTTTTCAGGACCCTGTGACGCTGACGGTGCATTATCAGACCGCCACCGGCATTGAGGGCATTTTTGAAATGAACGTCGGAACTCAGAATATGGGCGGCACCGGCCGCTACGTCCGCTTCGGGGACGAGCCGGCTATCTACCTCATGGAGCTGGAGCTGCTGGACCCCATGATGCGGCTGGCCTATCAGGGAATGGAGGAAGCGTCCTGACGGGAGGGAAGAACGATGCGTGTTCTCATAGTGGAGGATGAGGTCCGTCTGGCGGAGACCCTCCGGGACCTGCTGGAACTGGAGCGCTATACCGCGGACATCTGTCATGACGGGGAAAGCGGTTTGGATAACGCTTTGTCCGATATCTATGATCTGGTGATTTTAGATGTGATGCTGCCGAAGAAGGACGGATTTTCCGTCCTGCGGGCGCTGCGGCAGGCGGGGAAAACCGTCCCAGTGCTGATGCTCTCGGCCCGTTCGGAGCTTGCGGACCGGGTGGAGGGGCTGGACTGCGGTGCGGACTACTACCTCACCAAGCCCTTTGAACCCAAGGAACTGCTGGCCTGCGTCCGGATGCTGACCCGGCGTCAGCCGGAGCAGCGGGCCTCTCAGAATCTGGAATACGGCGATCTGCGGCTGGAAACGGATACCTTTCAGCTTAGCTGCGGAGAGCGGTCCGTCCGGCTCAGCCGGAAGGAATTTGATATGCTGGAGCTGCTGATGCGGAGCCGGGAAATGGTCCTCACCAAGGAGAATCTGATTCTCAAGCTGTGGGGGTATGAATCCGATGCCGAGGACAACAATGTGGAGGTCTACATTTCCTTTTTGAGGAAAAAGCTGGACTACCTCCACTCGAAGGTAAAGATCCGTACCATCCGCATGGTGGGCTACCGGTTGGAGCAGGAAACCTGACTATTCGACTTTTCCACAGCTTTTTCAACATTTTCCACAGACTTTTCGACAAGGGGAGGCACTTGTCATGATCCGGAAACTGCGCTGGAAATTCGTGGCGGTGTGCATGGGGCTGGTGGCCCTGGTGCTCTCGGCGGTGTTCGGCGCCGCCTATCACGCCGTCCGGCAGAATATTGAGGACCTCAGCCGCCAAATGCTGTATCAGGTCTTGCGGGAGGACAGCGGCCGGGGCGCTGTGCCCAACCCCACCATTGAGATCGGCGGGGACCGGGTGCTGCTGCCTTATTTCACAGTGAATATCTGGGGGGATACCGCCTATATCACCGGCGGTACCTATGCCGATTTGGAGAATACCGATACCCTGCGGGACATTCTCAGCCAATGCCTGGAGCAGGAAGCGGCGGAGGGGACGGTCAACGAGTACCATCTCCGCTACCTCTCCATGGACAACGGCCTTTATCGGAAACTGGCCTTTGTGGATATGTCCATGGAGCAGGCGGTGCTGCGGCGGTTGGTCCGTTCCTACCTGCTGATCGCACTGGGAGCTATGCTGGTGCTGCTGGGCATTGCGGCAGCGGCATCCCGCTGGGTCACCCGGCCGGTGGAGAAGGCATGGAAGCAGCAGCGGCAGTTTTTGTCGGATGCCTCCCATGAACTGAAGACGCCGCTGACGGTAATCCTCTCCAACGCGGAGCTGTTGGAGGGGGCAGGTCTTGCGGAAAAGCCTGCCCGGTGGAGCGGCAACATCCATACCGAAGCGGAGCAGATGCGCACTCTGGTGGAGCAGATGCTGACCTTGGCCCGGGCGGACAACGGCGTCCGGCCTGCCGCCATGGAGCCGCTGAACCTCTCCGATGTGGCCACGGACTGCGTGCTGGCCTTTGAGCCGGTGGCCTTTGAGGCGGGAAAACCTTTGGAGGAGCGGATCGCGGCGGACATTACCGTGGTGGGGGACGCTGACCGCCTGCGGCGGCTGATCTCCATTCTGCTGGACAATGCCGTGAAATACGGCGCGGAGGGCGGCCATATCACCTTGACGCTGGAAAAGATGGACCGGCAGGCCCGGCTCACCGTTTCCAATCCCGGTGACCCCATTCCGCCGGAGCATCTGGCCCATCTGTTTGAGCGGTTTTACCGCGCGGACGCCTCCCGTGGGGAAAAATCCGGGTTTGGATTGGGGCTGGCTATTGCGGACACCATCGCCTGGGAACATAAGGGCGCACTGAAGGTGGAGAGTGATGCGGCGTCCACCCGCTTTACCTTCACCATACCATTGAGAAAACAAGCGTAAAAAGAATGAAAAAGCGGAACGGAGAAGCTCTCCGTTCCGCTTTTGTTAGTTGCTTCGGGTTTTATGCCTTTTTCACCTTGCGGGCCATGATCTCCGGGTCCACGCAGAAGAAGGTGAACTCGCCGGTGGCCAGCAGCTTCTCATCCTCACCCAGAATGTCCACCGCCACCAGGCAAGTGGAGTGACCCCGGTGACGCACCCGGGCGTCAGCCTGGATTTCACCCTCAGACTGGTTGCGCAGGAAGTGAAGAGCGCTGGTCTGCGTGACGTAATTGCGGCCATCGGTGTGGGCGGCAAAGCCGGTGGCGTTGTCCGCCATGGCGTAAATGGCACCGCCATGGACCATACCGTAGGAGTTCTTGCTCTCCGGCTTGATGTTCAGCCGGAATACGGCGTGATCTTCCTCTACCATGACCATTTCAATATGGTTGTAAGTGGCAAAGAGATTTTTGCGCTCTTTGTCCTTAAACATTTCAATTGTACTTTCGTCCATTTTGTTTTCGTATACCTTTCTATTGTACTACTTTTTGAGTGTATCACATATTTTCTCTGATTTCTACTCTTTTTTTGAATTCGGGGTTGACAAACGGCAAATGCGTGCTATCATGAACACATGAACAGACATTCAAATGAAAGGAGCCGCTTATGGAGGATCGCTACAACGTGGAGTGCTGTGAATTCATGCATGCCCACGATGAGATCGTAGAGAGAGTACAAAAGGAGATGCCGGGGGAAGATACCCTGTATGATCTGACAGAACTGTTCCGGATCTTCGGTGATTCCACCCGTATCCGCATCCTGTATGTGCTCTTCGAGGCGGAGATGTGTGTGTGCGACATCGCGGCGCTGCTGGGAATGACCCAATCCGCTATATCCCATCAGCTCAAGGCACTGAAAAATGCCCGGTTGGTAAAGTCACGGCGGGACGGCAAAACGGTGTTTTATTCTCTGGCGGACGATCATGTGAAAACCATCATCGATCAGGGATTAGAGCATATTCTGGAGTAATTTTTGATTTCCAATTCAGTTCTCAAAATCTTTAAATCAGGAGGAAGCTATTATGAAGAAGCATTACAAGTTCGAGATCGACTGCGCCAACTGTGCTGCCAAGGTGGAGGAAGCCATTAAGAAGATCGATGGCGTCAACAACGCCACGGTGAGCTTCATGACCCAGAAGCTGACGCTGGACGCCGATGACGCCCGCTTCGACGAGATCCTGCAAAAGGTTGTGGCCACTGCGAAGAAGATCGAGCCGGACTGCGAGCTGCACCTGTAAGAACCGCCGCCGCTGGCGCGTTTCGGAGCGCAACTGCCGTAAGGCGGTGCTTCGCCTGTTCCCGAAAAGGAGGATACGATGACGACCCTTTCCAAAAAGCAAAGAAAAATGCGGAACCGCATCCTGATTGCGGCGGCTCTGCTGGTTCTGGTCAAACTGCTGCCCCTTACCGGCTGGGTCCGGGGGCTGTGCTGTCTGGCACCGTATTTCATCATCGGCTATGATGTGCTGCGGAAGGCGGCACTGGGCATTGTCAATGGGCAGGTCTTTGACGAAAACTTCCTGATGGCCTTGGCCACCGTGGGTGCTTACGCCACCGGAGAATTTGATGAGGCTGTGTTCGTCATGCTGTTCTATCAGACCGGTGAGCTGTTTCAGGATTATGCCGTGGGCAAGTCCCGGACCTCCATTGCCGCCCTGATGGACATTCGTCCGGACACCGCCAATCTGGAAACGGAAAACGGCTTGGAAACGGTGGATCCGGAGGATGTGGCCGTCGGCTCCGTCATCGTGGTGAAGCCCGGCGAGCGGGTACCGCTGGACGGTACGGTGTTAGAGGGCAGTTCCACACTGGATACCGCCGCCCTCACCGGGGAAGCCCTGCCCCGGAGCATCGCGGCGGGGGACGACATCATCAGCGGCTGCGTGAACCTGACGGGGTTGCTGCGGGTGACGGTGACAAAGCCCTGTGAGGAATCCACGGTTTCCAAAATTCTGGAGCTGGTGGAGAATTCCAGCGAAAAGAAAGCCGTCAGCGAGCAGTTTATCACCCGGTTTGCCAAATACTATACCCCCTGTGTGGTGTATGCGGCGCTGGCTCTGTTCCTGATCCCTACGGTCCTGCTGGCGGTGCTGCCCACTCTCCCCGGATTTCTGGCGGGCACCGTCTGGACGGACTGGCTCCACCGGGCGTTGACCTTCCTGGTCATCTCCTGCCCCTGCGCACTGGTGATCTCCGTACCTCTGAGCTTTTTCGGCGGTATCGGCGGCGCCTCCAAGTGCGGTATTCTGGTCAAGGGCGGCAACTATCTGGAAGCGCTGGCCAAGGCGGACACCGTGGTGTTTGACAAGACAGGCACCCTGACAAAAGGCACCTTTGCCGTATCCGCCGTCCATCCAGAGGCGGGCTTTGAAGCGGAACAGGTGCTGGAATACGCGGCTCTGGCGGAGCAATATTCCACGCACCCCATCGCCGTCTCTCTGCGGGAGGCCTGCAAAAGCGGAATGGACCGCAGCCGGGTCTCCAACGTGGAGGAGATCGCCGGACACGGTATCATGGCGGAGGTGGACGGCAAGCGCGTCGGCGTGGGCAACAGCCGTCTGATGGAGCGCCAGAGCGTCAACTGGCTGCCCTGTGAGCTGCCCGGCACCATCGTCCATGTGACCATCGACGGCTTCTACGCCGGGCATATCGTGATCGCGGATCAGCCCAAGCCCGACGCCAAGGAGGCCATCGTCCAACTGAAGGCTATGGGTGTGAAAAAGACGGTCATGCTCACCGGCGACACCAAGGAAGTGGCCCATACGGTGGCGGATGCACTGGGATTGGACGAGTACCACGCGGAGCTGCTGCCTGCCGACAAGGTGGCACGGGTAGAGGAGCTGCTGAAGCAGGAGACCGGCAAGCTGGCCTTTGTAGGCGACGGCATCAACGATGCGCCGGTGCTGACCCGCGCGGACATCGGCATCGCCATGGGCGGTCTGGGCAGCGACGCGGCTATCGAAGCTGCCGACATCGTGCTCATGGACGATCAGCCCACCAAGATCGCCGCAGCCATCCGCATTGCCCGCAAAACGGTGCGGATCGTGCGGGAGAACATCGTCTTTGCCCTGACGGTGAAAGCCATCGTCCTGGTGATGGGCGCGCTGGGCAAGGCCCCTATGTGGCTGGCCGTGTTTGCCGACGTAGGTGTGGCATTTTTGGCCATTCTCAACGCCATGCGCTGCCTGTATACGGAAAAGGATAAGAAATGATACCGCAGCCCCGCCGTGCAGTACACGGCGGGGTTGTGTCCTATTCTGACTCCCAGCAAAAAAGGAACAGGGAGGGCGTAGCCCTCCCTGTTCCTTTTGTTCAGCGCAGATCGGATACAATGTTGTCCACGGCGTTGTCCACCGCGATACCCAGCTTGCGGATGCTTTTCCCCACCTGTGTTTTCATGGGGTCCCGTCCGTAGGGCGACATCATACCCATTGCGGCGCCAGCCAGCAGACCGGCGCTCATGCCGACCCAAAATCCGGCACAACCTTTCATACTCCGTCACTCCTTTTTCGGTCTGAGGGTAGTATGCCCGGAAAAACAGAAAGCATGATGGAAACTCATTCCAGAATCACGCCGCCGCCCACCACGGTGTCTCCGTCATAGAGGACAACGAACTGTCCCGGCGTCACTGCCCGCTGGGGTTCCCGGAACCACAGGCGTACCTGCCCGCCGGACAGCGGCTCCGCCACGGCCTCCGCTTCCCGCTGGGAATAGCGGGTCTTGACGGTGACGGTCATAGGGGCGGTCAAAGCGGGAATGGAGATCCAGTTCCAGTCCCCGGCAATCAGCTCTGAGGTGAACAGGTCCTCATTGTGACCCAGATAGACGGCATGGTCCGCCGGGTCCTTCCGCAGGACGTACAGCGGCGGCTCGATGGCAAGACCCAGTCCCTTGTGCTGGCCCTTGGTGTAGCGGATGAACCCCTTGTGCTGGACTAAGACGCGGCCCTCCCGGTCCACAAACGGCCCGGTGGGGGACTCGTGTCCCACGCAGCGGGTAATGAAGCTCACATAGTCCCCGTCCGGCACGAAGCAGATATCCTGACTGTCCCGCTTTTGGGCGTTGATCAGGCCGTGAGCCTCCGCCAAGGCCCGTACCGCCGGTTTTTCCAGATCGCCCAAGGGGAACAGCGTCCGGGAAAGCTGCTCCTGCGTCAAACGGCAGAGAAAGTAGCTCTGGTCCTTGGAACGGTCCGTCCCCCGGCAGAGCAGGTGACGGCCGGTGGCAGGATCCTGTCGGATTTTGGCGTAGTGGCCGGTGGCCAGATAGTCCGCCCCTAGCTTTCGGGCGGCGTCCCACATGGCGCCGAACTTGATCCTCCGGTTGCAGAATACGCAGGGGTTTGGGGTGCGGCCCGCCTCGTATTCCCGGATGAAATAGTCGATGACCGTTGCCCGGAATTCCGGGGAGAGATCCATATCGTAGAAGGGAAGCCCCAGCAGGGATGCCACGGCCCGGGCGTCGGAGCCGTCATCCGGAAGGCGGTCTGCCGGTAAAGGCAGACCGCTTAACAGGGACAGATGCAGGCCGCTGACGGCGTATCCCTGCTCTTGCAGCAAGACCGCGGCGGCAGAGCTGTCCACCCCGCCGCTCATTCCCAAAAATACCTGTGCCATAGAAGCCTCCTATGCGTCAATGCACATTCCAGATCGTATTATGTCGAATAGATATGCCAAATGGTATTAAAAGAACTATCGTGTAGAAAAAGAAAAGCGGCTTTGCGCCGCTTTTCTGAGGTTACGATAAAACGGTAAGATTTTCGTTACGGTAAGGAAGAGTGTGCGCGGGAAACCCAAGAGGGGTGTCCTGCGCCATTGAAATCAAACATTTTCAGAACTTTTATAAAGTTCTGAAAATAAGGTCAGCGGGGCGAAAAGAATTTTTCGGCACGCTGAAGCGGCTTTGCGCCGCTTTTCTGAGGTTACGATAAAACGGTAAGATTTTCGTTCGCCTATTATTCCAGATTCCGCACGGCAAACGCATCGGAGGGAAGCGCGTCCGCCAACCCCAGCAGCGGACGGCTGAAGCCGCCGTTGTAGACGGAGGGGATGTCGGAAAGCTGGCTGCCCAACTGCCGGTCCGGCAGAGAGACCATAAAGCGGCTGCCCTTGCCGGGGGCGGACTCCACGGTGATGCTCCCACCGTGCTTTTCCGCGATGGCCCGGCACAGAGGAAGGCCCAGACCCAAGCCATAGGGCGCAGGAGTGGGATGGCCCGGCTGGAAACAGCCGTCGAACAGATGGGCCATCCGCTCCGGCGGGATGCCGCAGCCGGTGTCACTGATGGTCAGCCGCAAAGTTTCACCGCTTTTTTTCAGTTCCACCGTGACGGTGCCGCCGGCAGGTGTAAATTTCAGCGCGTTGGAAAGCAGGTGATAAAGCATCTGCTCCACGGCGGCAGGATGAATGGCGCAGACCCGCCGATCCATGGCGCAGACAAATTTCAACTGAATCCCCAACTGTTCTGCCAGATCCGCAGAGGACTCGCAGACCTCAGAGACCAGCTTTACCAGATCGGCGTCCCGCAGAGACAGCGTTTGGCTGTCTGACAGATACTCTGCGGCGGACATACTGTTGACCAGCCGCAGCAGCCGAAAAAAACTTTGCTCCAAAATGGCGGCCTTGGCGTCCAAGTCTGGGTCCTGCTCCCGCTGCTCCGGAGGAATGACCTGAGAAGCCGCCAGGTACAGATTGCTGAGCAGGCTGCGCATCTGGTTGGCAATGTTCGGCAGCAGAGCTGCCTCGGTCTCGTGCTGCTCCATAACAGTGCCTCACTTTCTGTTTTGCATCAAAACTATCATAAGCCGCAGAGTGAAAATTACACCAGGAAAACATTTCCCAATGCGGGATGGTATCAATCAGCATATCAAAAATTCAGGAAGAAAACAAGAATTTTGTCGGAAATTTGAAATAATTTAACTTTTCACAAGTAAACGATGTGGTAAACGATGTGCTATGCAAAGGGGCTAAGAGCCGTTGGAAAAGGCAGATTTAATTTTACAGATCGTCCATTTCGCCTTTTAGAAAACGCGCCTATAATGAAAGCAACAAATCAACGCCCAAAGGGCAGGAGGGATCTGTTTATGGCGATCAAGGTAGGCATTAACGGCTTCGGCCGCATTGGCCGCGTAGCTCTGCGGATCATGGTGGAGCGTGGCAGCAGCAGTTATCAGATCTGCGGCATCAACCTGCGGAATGCGGATCTGGATTACATGGTCTATCAGGTGAAATATGACTCCGTGTTCCGGACTTTCCGGGATACGGTGGAGCACGATGACCGGCACCTCATCATCAACGGCAAGAAGATCCGGGTCTACAGCGAGAGCGATGCTTCCCAGATCCCCTGGGATGACTGCGGCGCGGAGTATATCATCGAATCCACCGGCGTGTTCAACACCGTGGAAAAGGCCAGCGCCCATCTGCAAAACGGCGCGAAAAAGGTCATCATCTCAGCCCCTTCCAAGGATGACATCATGCCCACCTTCGTCATGGGCGTCAACCATCTGAAGTACACCCCGGATATGAACGTGGTGTCCAACGCCTCCTGCACCACCAACTGTCTAGCCCCCATGACCAAGGTCATCAACGATACCTTCGGTATCCGGCAGGCCCTTATGTCCACCATCCACTCCGCCACCGCCAAGCAGAAGGCCGTGGACTCCCGTGCAGGCCGGGACTGGCGGACGGGCCGCAGCGTTCTGGGCAACATTATCCCCTCCAGCACCGGTGCTGCCAAGGCTGTTGGTCAGGTGATCCCGGAACTGAAAGGCAAAATGACCGGCATGAGCTTCCGTGTACCCACCAACGATGTGTCCGTGGTGGATCTCACCGCCCGGCTCATCCACCCCGCCAGCTACCACGATGTGTGCGTGGCCATGCGCAACGCCGCCAAGAACAGCATGAAGGGCATCATCACCTGCACCACGGATCAGGTAGTCTCCTCCGACCTGACGGGCTTTTCCGAGACATGCATCTTTGACGAGACTGCCGGTATCATGCTGGATGACGATTTCGTGAAGCTCATTGCATGGTATGATAACGAATGGGGCTACACCAGCAAGCTGCTGGACCTCATGGCCCACATGTACGAGGTGGACCACCAGTAAGGTTATTCTATGAAGCGGGACTGAATTCCGTGTCCGCTGTGTTTCAAAACGGCTCACAGGCATCTTGCAAACATGAAAAACAGGGCGCCTTTTGGCGCCCTGTTTGAGGCTGTTGGCAGGATGGTAAACATTCCGCAACGGTGAGGAAGAGTGTGTGCAGGAAACCCAAGAAGAGTGTCTTGCGCATTTGAAATCCTAAGTTTTCAGAACTTTATAAAAGTTCTGAAAACTTGTTCAGCGGGGCGAAAAGACTTTTTCGGCACGCTGAAACAGGGCGCCAGAGGCGCCCTGTTTGTATTTCATTCTTCCTCGTCGGTGACGATCAGACCGTAGCCGCCGTTCTTGCGGTGGTAGACAATGGAGATACTGTCATCATCGCTGTTGCGGAACACATAGAAATCGTGATCCAGCAGGTTCATCTGCAAAATAGCCTCCTCCGGGCTCATAGGCTTCACGGAGAAGCGCTTGGTCCGGACGATGTGGAACTCCGATTCCTCCGCCACGGAGAAGTCATCCATGGGAACGGCGGGGAAGGCATCGGACCGCAGGCGCTTGGCCAGCCGGGTCTTGTTTTTCAGGATCTGCCGCTCAATATAGCTGACGGCGGCGTCAATGGCACCGCGCATATCCCCATCCGGTTCTGTGGTCTGCGCCCGGAGGAGAGTGGAACCATCCCGGATGGTGATCTCCACGGTGCACAGCTTGTCTTTTTCCACAGTAAATGTCACGAAGGCGGACGCATCGTCCCGGTGGAAATACTTTTCCAGCTTTTCCACGCGCTTTTCAGCGTAATCCTTAATGGAGTCATTCAGGGGAACTTTCTTGCATGCGTAAGTATACTTCATAATGCTCGCTCCTTTCGTGGAAGAGGGATGGGGCCCTCTTTATGGTCAAATCATATCACATTCCCCTGCGCTTTACCAGATGCAAATGTATAAAATTAACAAAAAATTTTAAAGCGCCGAAAGGGGACAGCATTCGACAAAAGCTCCCATTTACAATAGAGCCAGTTCGTGCTACCATAATCGAGGAAGCTTTCCAATATCCCACCCGTTTGGGCCGCCCCTTGGGGCGGCTCTTTTTTATGCACTGCCAGCGAACTGGCCTGTATCCCGAATAGCGGCGTCCAACGAAAAAGCGGGTCACGGAAAGTACTCCGTGACCCGTTGGATTTTAGCGAGTAGAGAAATTATTGCACAGAGCCCGTTTCGGAACGTTGGCAGTCAGGGCAAACGCCCTCTACCACCATGTGATGACACAGGACGCGGTAGCCGGTTTCCTGCTCCAGCGTTTCGTCATAGGCGCGGTCATAGGTGTAGGGAACATCCACCACGCTGTCACAGACCAGACAGTGTATATGATAGTGAGGATCGGTCCGGAGGTCAAAGCGGTCGCTGTTGGACATGACTACCCGATAGATCTCCCGGTTGTCGCAGAGCAGGTTCAGGTTTCGATAGACGGTCCCGCGGCTGACATAGGCATCCTGCTCCCGGACGCTCTGGTAGATCTGCTCCGCAGTGGGGTGGTCCCGGCGGCCCCGGACCACGTCCAAAACCAGCTGCCGCTGACGGGTGTTGCGCTGCTGCTTCATGCTCACGCCCCCTTTCTTTGTAGTAATGATTCCTAATTATAGCAAAGGAATGGAGATCATGCAAGAGAAAGGAGGCGGAGCAGCGCAAAAAAACCGGGGCCGCGCAAAGCGGCCCCGGTTGGGGATACAGAATGTAGCTTAGACCTTCTCCACCACGACAGCGGTACCCATGCCGCCGCCGATGCAGAGGGTGGCCAGACCCTTCTTGGCCTCGGGACGCTTCATCATCTCGTGGATCAGGGTGACGATGATACGGGCGCCGGAAGCACCAACGGGATGGCCCAGAGCGATGGCGCCGCCGTTGACGTTGACCTTGCTCATGTCAAAGTGCAGCTCGCGGGCCACAGCGATGGACTGAGCAGCGAAAGCCTCGTTGGCCTCCACCAGATCGATGTCCTCGATGGACACGCCGGCCTTAGCCATAGCAGCGCGGGAAGCCACAACGGGGCCGACACCCATGATCTTGGGATCAACACCGCCCTGGCCCCAGCCGATCAGCTTGACCATGGGCTTCAGGCCGTACTTCTCAACAGCCTCGCCGGAGGCCAGCACGATAGCGGCAGCACCGTCATTGATACCGGAGGCGTTGGCGGCGGTCACGCGGGGCGTGCCCTTATCCTCGGCGTCCTGAATGCCGGTGGGCTTAAAGGTGTTCACAACCTGAGGATTGGGGGACTCGGGGCCCACGGGGAAAGCGCCGCGGAGCTTTGCGATGCTGTCGGCGGTGACGTTCTCCTTGGGATACTCATCGCGCTTGAACTCCACGATCTCCTTCTTGACCTTCACGGGGACGGGAACGATCTCGTCATCGAAACGGCCGGAGTCGCGGGCAGCGCAGGCCTTCTGCTGAGAAGCTGCGGCGAACTCATCCTGCTCGCGGCGAGTGATGCCCCAGATATCATTGATGTTCTCAGCGGTGGTGCCCATGTGATAGTTGTTGAAAGCGTCCCACAGGCCGTCCTTGATCATCTCGTCGACAACCTTCTTGTCGCTCATACGGGCGCCCCAGCGCTCGTCGGGCAGGGTGTAAGGAGCAGCGCTCATGTTCTCGGTGCCGCCGCAGACCACGATGTCGGAGTCACCGGCCAGGATGGAACGGGCACCCTCGATGACAGACTTCATGCCGGAGCCGCAGACCATGCCCACGGTGTAAGCGGGAACGGAATAGGGGATGCCAGCCTTCACAGAGACCTGACGGGCGGGGTTCTGGCCCTGGCCGGCAGTGAGGATGCAGCCGAACATCAGCTCGTCCACGTTCTCGGGAGCGACGTTAGCGCGCTTCAGAGCTTCCTTGACAACGATAGCGCCCATGTCCACGGCGGGGGTGTTCTTCAGAGAGCCACCAAAGGAGCCGATAGCGGTACGGCAGCAATTTACGACATAAAGTTCTTTCATGTTGATCCTCCGTTTTGTGTTTTTTTAGACGGAAAAGTCCGTCAGGATTATAGCAACAGGGGCAGAGATGCTTGTTAATTTTTTGGCAAACGCACTCGTTTTCCACCTCTGCAAATGAAATTATAGGCGCTTTTGAGGCCCCCGTCAACGATAATCTTGTATTTCACGAATTTTTGTTAAATCTTTGACAAAACTGTTGTGACTTTCGTCTAAATTGACGAAAATTTAACAATGTAAAAAATGACCTCAGCCGGAGGCCTGCTTCAGTGCGGTCCAGAAGGCGGCGGGACGCAGGGTTTCATAGGCGGAAGAGACCTGGATCTCGCTGGCATCAGCGGCATCTTGCAGCAGGCTGTCAAAGTAGGCTTCCCGCAGAGCATCCCGGTCCGCAGGCAGACGCCGGAGGATGACGAAACCGTTTTCGGTCTCGATAATGCCGGAAAACTGTCCCGGTTCCAGAGCGGCCGCCGCGTCCTGAAGGGAGGGAGTCCAATCCGCTTCTTCCAATAATGCGCCTCCGGTCTCTGCCAGCAGCGTATCAAAGGTGGCTGCCGGAGCCGCGGCGGCGTTTAGATGCGCGAACAGCTCCGCTGCCTTTTGCCGGGCGGCTTCCCGGTCAGAGTCGAAGGGGATCAGAAGCCGTTCTGCCGTCAGCGGAGCAGTTTGCTGTTCAAAAAGGGCCAGCTCGCTTTCCGTGGGGGCCAAGGCACTGCCGGGGGTCTCGTAGAGGGCGTATAATTTGGCATATTGCACACCGGTCTCCGTCAGATGCCGCCCCTGCTCCAGCGTCAGATAGGCGTAGTGCCGTTCCGGAAGTGCGTTCCGCTCAGCGTCTGTCAGCGTGCAGCCGTATGCCGCCGCCCAGGTCCCCACGGCAGCATACAGGGCTGTGTCCGCCAGCGCATCGGCCTTTACCAGATCCTCCAGTGTGCCACCCTCAGAGAGCGGAGCGGTCCAGTCCACTGGTTCCCCGGCGGCTTCGCAGCGTTCCTCCATTTGGCGGCAGTCCAGTGCCAGCCAATAGAGGTATTCCCACGCGGGGATGTTCTGCCCGTCGATCACCAACAGGGTCTCCGATTCGTCTAAGTCCGCAGCCTGTCCTAAAAGGAGAGCGGCGGGTCTCGGTTCTCTGCCGCAGGCGGTGAGCAGCAAGGCCAGCGGCAGGACCAAGGCAAAAAAACATTTCTTCATAGCGACGCCTCCTATTACAATAAATTTGGACAGGAAAGCCGGGCAGCCAGTCCGGCTTTCTTTCCATCTCATGCCTAAGCTACAATAAGGGGAGCAACTGACTGACCAATGCCTCCTTTGGCTTCTATGTCCGTAACAAAGACTGTCAGCCATCCCCTTATTGCAGCGTTCGATTTGAGCAGGTTGAGCCTTGGAGTTCGCGTCACCCAATAGATTGAATCGGCAATGAGAAAAAGATGGATCCCGGCTGCAAATTCGTGTTGCAGGAATGCACATGAACTCTGTTGGCATCGACATTTCCAAAGGCAGGAGCACAATTGCCGTCATGCGTCCCTTTGGAGAGGTCGTCATCTCACCCTTTGAAGTCCGTCACACCGACAGTGAACTGAGCGAGCTGGCAAGGCAGCTCAAAATCCTGGACGGTGAGACTCGTGTGGTCATGGAGGCCACAGGAAATTACCATGCGTCGGTGGCAAAGCTGCTCCACGACGCAGGACTATATGTTTCCGTTGTCAATGCAAAGCTGGTGCATGACTACGGGAACAACGAATTACGGCGTGTCAAAACCGATAGGAAGGATGCTGTCAAACCGGCTAACTATGGCCTTGACCGCTGGTTTACTTTGCCGAGGTATATCCCAGAGGAAGATACCCGGCTGCTGCTGAAGAACTGCTACCGCCAGTACCGGCAGTATTCCAAGGTGCAGACGGTTCTGAAGAACAATTTGATCTCGCTGCTGGATACGGTGTGTCCAAACGCCAACCGTCTGTTTTCAAGCCCGATCCGTGGGGATGGGAGTGAAAAGTGGGTGGATTTTGTGGCTGAATTCTGGCATTGCCGCTGCGTCAGCGAGAAATCTGAGAAGACGTTTACTAACCATTACCGGCGGTGGTGCAGGAAACACGGCTACAACTTCAGCGAAGAAAAAGCGCATACCATTCACGCCGAGACCTGCGGACATATTGGCGTCATACCGAAATCTGAAACGACCAAGCTGCTCGTGGAACAGGCGGTTGCGCAGCTCAGAGCGACCTCTGCCGCACTTGCGGCTCTCAAACACGAAATGCAATCATTGGCTTCCATGCTGCCAGAATATCCCGTTGTCATGGGCATGTTCGGCGTAGGCCCGACTCTGGGACCGCAGCTCATAGCTGAAATCGGGGATGTGCGCCGCTTTTATTCCAAGAAAGCGCTCGTGGCCTACGCTGGACTGGATGCTCCGCCAAACGATTCCGGCGATGTGACCGGCAGGCACAAATCCATGAGCAAAATTGGTGCATCGTCTTTACGGCGGACACTCTTTCTTGTTATGAGCGTCTATTTGCAGACCGCACCGCTGGATGAACCGGTCTACCAGTTCATGGACAGGAAACGCGCCGAGGGCAAGCCCTACCGCGTCTACATGATGGCTTCCGCCAACAAGTTTCTGCGGATCTACTACGCCACTGTAAAAGCCTATTTGGAGTCATTGGAACACACCGCCTGATCTTCGCCATAAAGCCATTGGCTGGCCGCCGTTTCATTTTGAGATGCAAAGCGGCTTGGTGCGGTGCGGCCTTTTACAAGCTGCATTGCCTTGAAATTTCTACTTGACTTTTCTTAGCAGGTCTTTTTTGTGTGATTGAAAAGCGCTTTCACTGATAAAACGTTATGACAGGACAAATCGTTTCCCGCTCCGGCGGAATTTTTTTGCAGATGTCGAATCTAATCTGAATTTTACGCCATTTTTCGTGTTTTTGCCAAAAAACAGGAATCTGCTTGCAAATTACGGCCCATCCCTTTACAATGGGGCATCATAAATCAGAAAGGGTGAGCGTATGGAATTTCACGCGAAGGAGCAGCTGCCCGGTCTGCTGGACTGGATGCGGCAGCAGATGAAGGCCTGCGGCGGAAAGACCGCCGTGATCGGCATTTCCGGTGGAAAGGACAGCTCCGTGGTGGCGGCGCTGGCGGTAGCGGCCTACGGAAAGGAAAACGTGGTGGGCGTGCTGATGCCTGACGGCATCCAGCCGGACATTGACTATTCCAACGGTCTGGTGGAATTTCTCGGAATTCGCCACTATGTATTCAACATTCAGGGCGGCACCGGCGGCATTTTGGATGAGATGGCGCATTTAGGCATGAAGCCCAGCCGCCAGACCACGGTGAACCTGCCCTCCCGGATGCGGATGGTGACGCTGTACGCCATCGCCCAGAGTGAGAACGCCGGCATCGTACTGAACACCTCCAACCTCTCGGAGGACTGGGTGGGCTACTGCACGGTCTACGGCGACGCCACCGGGGCCTTCTCCCCCTTGGGAATGTACACCACGGAGGAGGTCATCGCCCTTGGCGCGGAGCTGGGCCTGCCGGAAAAATTCCTGATCAAGCCACCATCCGACGGTCTCACCGGTCTGACGGATGAGGACAATCTGGGCTTTACCTACCACGCTGTCAACGAGTATGTCCGCAAGGGCGTCGTGGACCCGGCAGTAAAGGAAAAGATCGACCGGCTCCACCGGACCAGCCGCTTCAAATTCCAGCTGATGCCGGTGTATCACAACGGCCTGCCCATGGCCCTGACGGACGAGACGGACTATTACAAGTGAGGAAACACAAAAACCCCTCGCCGAGTGGCGAGGGGTTTTTGCTGTGTGTTTTAGGAGGGAGAAAACGCATCGGGTTGGGAGGACCCTTTGCAGGTATTAAGATACCCGAACATTTTTGCGAAATTATGTGTTTGCTGTGAACAATTTGTAAACGTTCCGAGCCTTTTTCAACTTTTCGACCGCATTTTCCACAAATGCCCGCAAAAAACGGTAAAAATGCCGTCCTTACCGGAATTTGCGGCTCTCGACGACCGCCAGTTCGTCGCAGCGGTTATTAAATTCGTTCTCTGCGTGGCCCTTGACCCAGTGATAGTGAAGGGTGTGAATGGATTCCAGCCGCAGCAGTTCCTCCCAAAGATCCGGGTTCAGGGCGGGCTTTTTGTCGCTTTTCACCCAGCCCCGGGCCTTCCAACTCTTAGCCCAGCCCTTGGAGAGGCCGTCGATTACATATTTAGAGTCGCTCCAAAGCTCCACGATGCAAGGCTCCTTCAAAAGAGACAGCGCCCGGATCACGGCGGTCAGTTCCATGCGGTTGTTGGTGGTGTTGGCCTCGCCGCCGGAGAGTTCCCGCCTGTGAGTGCCGTACATCAAAATGGCGCCCCACCCGCCGGGGCCAGGGTTGCCGGAACAGGCGCCGTCGGTATAAATGGTGACTTGTTTCATCTTAAACATCCTTTGAGATTTTTCATGTTATCATACCATGGATTTTGGCATTTCACAAGGAGGTTGTTTTGATCGCACCATAATAGTGCAAGGGGCGGTCCCGGCTTCCGGGACAGGAAACACGGCTTTGCCGTGCAGAATGTCCCCCACATTTTCTTTTTGTCTTGCCAAAAAGAAAACGTGCCGGACACGGTACAAAAGAAAAAGCGCTGAGGGATGAGTTGACCGGCAAAGCGGCCAACTCACCCATACGAAGGAGCGGCCGGTACGCACTGCCGACAAAATCCAGAACCCACCTGCCGGCTGCGCCGATGGGTCTTCCTCGCAGAACTGCGTTCCCGCATCTGTGGACAGGGGATTTTCCGGGGTGCAAGACCGAAAGGCTTTCCGCAATAGCCTCGTGCGTTCCGCTTCGCTACGCACTACCGGGGCCTATTTCCCGGGAGGGGTTTCCAAAGGGGAGGGACCCGTTTCCCTTAGTTAAAGATATTGTTGGGTATCTCAAGATGTGTCATTCGATTTTGCCGATAAAGCGGTAGAAGATTTCCACTTCCTGTTCCCGGCTTCCGTCCTCACTTTTGACCGCTTCATGGACAAGGATTTTTTCAATCAGCGTATTCAGAAGTTCAGCCGTCAATTCTGTGGGATTGACATACTGTTTCATCAGACCTATCCACTTTTCAGCGTCAACCGCTGTCTGGGCGGCGGTCTCCATCGCTTCGTGAAGCCGTTCAATTTTTACGTCCAATTCTCGCTGTTCGCCCTGATACTTTTCGGACAGCATATTGAAATTGTATTCTGTAATGCGTCCGGCAGACCAGTCCTCATACATTTTTGCAAACAGGGTGTCTACTTCTGCTTTGCGCTTTTCCGCCTTTTTCAGTTCGGCTGTCTGCCGCTTCCTTGCAGTATTGCGTTCCTTGTCGCTGGCGTTAAGTAGCCGTTTCAGAAGTTTGTCCCCATCCTGCTGTGCCAGCACAGACCAGTATTGCAGACGGGAAAGGACATAGGCGTAAAGCACATCATAGCGGATATAGTGCATGGAACACTGGTGCAATCCTTGCCCGTACTTGCTACAATGGTAGTGGGCATAGGGATTTTTGTTCTGGCTGTTCATACCATAGGCCAGCGACCAGCCGCAGTCCGCACATTTTACCAGCCCGGAAAATATCTGTGTTGTGCCGTTCTTCTGCCGTCTGCGCCTGTTGCAAATCTGCTCCTGTACTTGACGGAACACATCTTCGGAAATAATCGCTTCGTGGGTGTTCTCCACACGATACCATTCCTCTTTTGGCTTGCGTACTTTCTTCTTGTTTTTGAATGAAATGTTGGTCTGCTTATTGTGGACGCTGTGTCCGATATAGGTTTCCTCTTTCAGAATACTTTTCACCTGCGCTATCGTCCACGCATAGGCTTTTTCCTCCGGCGCTCCGGCATAGATATTTGCGAAAGTGCCGTATCTCTGGAAATTCAGCCAGCCGGGAGTAGGTACTTTTTCTTCGACCAAAATCCGTGTAATGCTGGCGGCTCCCCGGCCATGAACGGCAAGGTCAAAAATCTTTTCGATAATCCACCTTGTTTCCGGGTCAATCAGAAGATGGCCTTTCTTATCTGGGTCTTTGACATAGCCAAGCGGAGCATAGGCTCCATAGTGTGCGCCATTTGCGAACCGTGTCCGCATGGCCGCCTTTACCTTTTTGCTGGTCTGGCGGGCGTGCATTTCATTCAGAATGTTGAGGAATGGGGCAAGCTCATTCTCTCCGTTGATGGTGTCCACATTGTCATTGACAGCGATATAGCGGACGCCTTTGCTGGGAAAGTAGATTTCCGTGTACTGGCCGGTCAGAATGTAGTTTCTGCCTAAGCGGGATAAATCCTTCGTAACAACGCAGTTGATTTTCCCGTCCTCAATGTCATCAATCATTCTCTGAAAATCCGGCCTGTCAAAGTTCGTTCCAGACCATCCATCGTCGATATATTCATCTATGACATTCAGGCCATGCTCGGCGGCATATTGCCGGAGCATCATGCGTTGTGTCTGAATACTCCCGCTTTCTCCTTGCAGTTCATC
>Ga0256405_10005319_pt1 | contig 22492 bp, 14 predicted proteins | sample RumenRJG_02DNA_FD_189096 | JGI IMG/M metagenome (GOLD analysis project Ga0256405, IMG submission 189096) | Bovine rumen microbial communities from Lethbridge, Alberta, Canada - RJG_02 | ecosystem: Host-associated > Mammals > Digestive system > Stomach > Rumen | place: Canada: Alberta... | reverse complement strand
GCTCTACAAGGGCTTGGTTCCGGCGCAGTTAGGCGGCGGCACGTCATCGGTCTTTGATATCGACACCCGTTCCGGCGATATGCAGCGCTATCATTTTAGCGGTACTGTCGGACTTCTGTCGGCCAAAGTGATGGCCGAAGGGCCTATACAAAGCGACAAGTCATCGTTCCTCTTTGCCGGTCGCCGTTCGTATCTTGACATTTTCCTGAAGTCGAGCAAGGACTACAAGGACAACACGATGAACTTCTACGACGCTAACTTGCGCCTGAACTTCCGTCTGTCGACTCAGGATATGCTCAGTCTGACCTTCTTCCGCGGTCGTGACAACATGGGGATTGACGACCTGATGGACATGTCGTGGGGCAACACCACGGCAGCCGCCAACTGGTTGCACACGTTCGGCGACCCGTTGTATGCCAACACCCAGCTGACCTATTCCGACTTCAGCGACGATGTAGGTATCGACCTGATGAACATCCACTACACGATGGCTGGCTATATACGCCATCTGACGCTCAACCACAGGCAGGTATGGACGCCGACGAAGCGCCATCGCGTGAACTACGGCTTAGAGACCACTTACCTGCAGCTGAAGTCGGCAGAGTGGGACATCGACTTCCTGCACCAGCGTGAGAAGCGCAACGCCTGGATGAACAGCCTCTGGGTGAACGAGGAGTGGAAGCTGAACGACCATCTTGACCTGTCGGCAGGCGCACGCCTGCACTTGTTCACCGTCCTGGGCGGTTCGCCCTACTACCAGGTTGACGCCAAGGGCAATATCGTCGAGACGCTGACGCCCGGCAGCGGCGAGTTTGTCAAGACCTATGCCGACGTTGAGCCGCGTGTCAGCCTGAAATGGGCCATCAGCCAGCAGCATAGCGTGAAGATAGGCTACAGCCGCACGTCGCAGGATATTCATGCCATTCGCGGCAGTTCGGCGTCTATGCCCTTCGACCGCTATACGATGACGAGCAACATCGTCAGTCCGGAGCAGGCCGACCAGGTGGCTGCCGGATGGACGGCCATTACCCGTGACGGTGCCTATGACTTCTCGCTGGAGGGCTACTACAAAGACATCCGCAACGTCTACGACTACCGCGACGGCAAGTCGTTCCACTCCGAGATAGAGATTGAGCGCCTGATACTCGGCGGCAAGGGACGTGCATACGGACTGGAGCTTGCCGCACACAAGAACGAGGGACGGCTGACAGGGTGGCTCAGTTACACACTCTCGTGGGTAGAGAACAAGATTGAGGGCATCAATGGTGGCGAGTGGTACACCGCCCCCAACGACCGCCGCCACGACCTGGCCGTTGTCGGTATGTATCATCTCAACGACCGTTGGGAACTGTCGGCAGCCTGGCGCTACAACACAGGACAGGCTCTGACGGCACCGTCGGCGAAGTTCGAGGTGGACGGTCATACCTATTATTATTATGCCGAGCGCAACGGCTACCGCGCCCCGGCCTATCACCGTCTCGACCTCAGTGCCACCTATAGCCGTACTGTAGGAAAGACCACGCACCAGTGGGCCTTCGGTCTGTATAACGCCTACAACCGTTACAATCCGTATGTCATTACCTTCGAGAACGACGACACAAAGCCCTCGGGCACGAAGACCGTCCAGACGTCGCTCTTCGGCATCATACCTTCCGTTTCGTTTACCATCAGATATTGAGAGACAATGAGAAATCTTTATATACTCTTGCTGTTGCTGTTGACGCTCTCCTGTCAGAAGGAGATAGAACTCGACTATCGCGACATTGAGCCAGTGGTCAGCATTGAGGGGCGCGTCACCAACGAACAGGTTTATGTGCTCATCACGCGGACACGCTCTATGAACGACTCGGTCAAAGGCCGAGGCATTGGCGGCGCAGTCGTCACCATCAGCAGCGAGGACGGCACCGAGCTGCTGGTCTACGACGCCCGCGACGGCTACTACCGCCCGGCGTCGGGCATGAAGGGTGTGCCTGGGCGCACCTATCGTCTTGACGTCACACTCGACGGCCATCAGTATTCTGCCACGTCGACCATGCAGTCCCTGGCCCCCATCGTGTCGACGGCGTTCATTTGGCAACCCCTGTTCGACAACGGCATGCTCTGGTTAGAGATGTGGGCTACCGACCCTGAGCCCGACGTGCGTAACTACTACTGGTATCGCGTCGACCGTCGAGCCAAAGACCCTAAAGTGCGCCAGAAACAAGGTACCGACGCCTATCGTTGGAGCTCATTCGACGACCGCGGGGCTATCAATGCACGTATTTACCGCGACATCATGTGTGTGAACGAGGAGATGATGGATGGACAGGATATTGAGGATGACCAGTTGAAATCAATACTCTTCGACGGCGACACCATCACCCTGCAGCTGATGACTATCGACCGTGCCATGTTTGAGTACTATCAATCGGTCTCTGTGGGGCAGCGTATGGGCGCTAATCCGATATCAAACATTTCTGGCGGATGCCTGGGCTACTTTGCTGCAGGTAGCGTCAGTCATGCTGATACTGTCATTTATAACAAAAACATAATATTAAGGAAATGAGAAAAGTACACATGATTGCAGCCTTTTGCCTCTTGGCTGCACAGCAAGTGGCTGCACAGGAAACAACCGTCCGAGACAGCAAGATGACCGATAACTGGTACATCGGCGTCAACGGCGGCAGCAGTGCAAAGACCACGGGCAAGTTTATGTTTAACAAGATGAATCCCTTTGGCTCGTTGCGCATAGGGCGCTATTTGACACCGGTATTCGGACTGACTGCCGAGGGTACTGCCTATTTTAGTGATAAGCAGTTTGTCGATAGCCGCACATTCGTGAAAAGTGTCAATGCCAGCTTGTTGGCAAACGTCAATTTGAGCAACTGGCTGGGGGGCTATCCTGGCAGTCCCCGTCGGGTTGAATTAGTGGCAGTAGGAGGCATAGGCTGGGGACACGTTTTCGGTACTGCCGTCACTGCTCATAACGACCTGACATCGAAATTCGGCATAGACCTCGCTCTCAATGTTGGTCGTGCTCGTGCCTGGCAGTTCTACCTGGAGCCATCTATTGTCTATAACCTGAATCGTGAGGTCAACGGTGTGGCTTATAACCTGCAGAACTCTGGCGTGGCATTGGCACTTGGTATCAACTATAAATTCTCTAATAGCAATGGCACTCACAACTTTGTGCGTGTGGGCATTCGCGACCAGCATGAGGTGGATATGCTGAACCAGCAACTCAACGAACTCCGCTATGAGTATCAGCAACAGGAAAAGGTGCTGGCTCGCAACGGTCGTACCATACGCGAATTGCGCGACTCGCTCGAAGAGGCACGTCAGGTGAAGCCGGCTACCATCATCAAGAAGGTGACGCAGGTGGTTAACAACAACGTGCTGCAGCCTACGGTCATCTTCGGTCAGGGCAAGAGTGCCGTCGATGCTGCCCAGATGGCCTCTGTGGCTATGATTGCCAAGTACATGAAAAACCACCCGACGTCGAGGATTCTCATCAAGGGCTATGCTTCGCCGGAGGGTAATCCCGAGTCGAACCAGCGCCTGTCTGAGGCCCGTGCCAACGCTGTGAAACAGGCACTCGTCAACCGCTATGGTATCAGTGCCGACCGTCTGACCACTCAGGGTATGGGCGCTACGGACGAGTTGTTCGATGAGATTGACTTCAACCGCGTAGCAACGTTTACTGATTTGACGAAGTAAGGAGTAAGGAGAAAGGAGAAAGGAGTAAGGAGTAAGTAGAAAAGGATGTGTTGTCTTAACTACTTACTCCTTACTCCTTTTTTATTTATAACACTCGAAAATGCTGTCTACCGTCTGGCTGTTCATCTTCTTCGTGACGAGGCTGACAAGCCACACGACGGGGAATCCGCCGACCATAGCAATGGCGCCACAGTTGATGGGGTTGATGGGGTTGCCAAGCAGCATATTGACAACCGTCAGTCCGACGCCCCAAATGAAGCAAGCCCAGACGCTGGCCGTCGTCACGCCGCGCCAGTAGAGACCCAGCATGAACGGAGCTAAGAAGGCACCAGCCAAAGCACCCCACGAGATACCCATGAGCTGGGCGATGAACGTCGGGGGATTCAGGGCGATGAGCAGCGAGATGGCTATGAAGAACATAATCAGCACGCGCATGACCACCACCTTGCGGCGCTCCACCTTCTCAGAGACGATGTCGTCGATAGCACCTTCCTCCACCTCGCCGGGCAACGACTTCTTGTCGCGGTAGATAAGGTCGAGGGTCATCGTCGAACTGGACGTGAGCACCAGCGAAGCCAGCGTCGACATCGAGGCCGAGAGCACTAGCAGAACTACAAGGGCGATGAGCACGTCGGGCAGGGTGACAAGCATGGCGGGCACGATGGAGTCGAAGGCTATCTTGCCGTTGGCGCCGATGACGGGGTCGTAGAGGCGACCGAAACCGCCGAGGAAGTAGCAGCCGCCAGCCACGATGAAGGCGAAGACGGTAGAGATGACCGTCCCGCGCTTGATGGCAGCCTCGTCGGTAATCGAGTAGAACTTACCCACCATCTGGGGCAGTCCCATCGTGCCGAGCGACGTCAGCACCACCACGCCGAGCAGTCCCCAGGGGTCGGGGCCGAAGCACGTAGCAAACATGCCGCTACCGGCTTCGGTGGCTCCGTCGGCAGGCAGGGCTGCCAGCTTCGAGACGGCCTCAGAGAGTCCGCCCTGAGCTGCGATGACGGCCACGATGACGGCGACGATGCCGAAGAGCATGATGATGCCCTGTATGAAGTCGTTCATGGCCGTTGCCTTATAGCCGCCGAGAATGACGTACACGGCGGTGAGAATGGCCATGATAACCACACAATATTCGTAAGGTATGCCGAAGCCCATCTCGAAGAGCGTCGATATGCCTTTATACACGCCGGCGGTGTAGGGGATGAGGAACACGAAGGCGATGACGGAGGCTGTGATGCGCAGCCTCTGGTCGGCAAAGCGCGTGCCGAAGAAGTCGGGCATCGTGCGGCTCTCGATGTGCTGTGTCATCAGCTTCGTACGCTTGCCGAGAATCAGCCAGGCCAGGAGCGAACCGATGATGGCGTTGCCCACGCCAATCCACGTTGAACTGAGGCCGTATTTCCAGCCAAACTGTCCGGCGTAGCCTACGAAGACTACGGCTGAGAAATAGGAAGTGCCGAAGGCGAAGGCCGTCAGCCAGGGGCCTACGGCGCGACCGCCAAGCACAAAGCCGTCAACCGAACTGGCCTGCTTACGGGTATAAAGACCCACACCGATCATCACGGCCAGGAAGATGATGGTCAGAAGAACTTTTATAATCATAGTAAGTTGGATTTAAAATGCTACCTGCACCTGTGCCTGAAGCCAGTTGTAGTCGTCGCCAATCATGTCGCCACAGAGACAGCGTGTGTACTGCAGCTGCAGTCGGCACTTCTTATAGTACCAGTACTGCAAGCCAATGGTCAGGTTCGTCTGGTCCCAGCCGTCGACATCCGTATTGCGGTCGAAGGTCTCGCCAGAGGCTACCACGTCGAGGGCGTCGACCACAGGCACACACAGCGTGGCATAGCCGCCGCGACTCTTCACGTCGCCGTCCTTACCACCCAGCCATTCAGCGCGGATGCTGGCCGGACGAGCCTCCTTGTACTGACCCTCGGAGTAGGGACGGGTCTTGTATTCGGCACCTACTGAGTAGCGGTTGCGCGTGTAGTTGTCGCCCACGTTGATGGTGGGGTTCCAGGCTGCCTTACCGACGGCGTTGCCCGTGCCGAGATAGCCTGAGCCGACGATGCGGAAACCGTCGAAGGGCTTGACTTCGAGTTTCGCAATGAAGTCTTTCTGGTTGTTGTTATCCTTGCGGTTGATACCCTGACCGCTCATCAGTGCCAGCTCGTAGTGCAGCAGATTGTTTGCCAGGTCGCCATACACCATCAAGCCCATGTCGCGGCCGTAGTTTACGCCGTTCAACGGGTCGGGACCCTCACCGGCCAGATAGAGCACAGCCTGAGAATAGACGTCAATAAGTTCCAGTTGGGTAGGCGACAGCGGGTTCTCCATCGTGTAGGAGTGCTTGAACTGTCCGAGACGGACGGAGAGTGCTTTGTCGGTGGTAACACGGTAGTCGGTGTAGAACTCTTGGACTACGCTTGAGAAGTCGTGCATAAACAGAAACGACCAACGGTCGGTGATGCGGGCCTTTGCCCAGAGGAGTGTGCGCTTCAGGTTGTAGGAGTTCTGCTTCTGGCCATTCGGGTCTTGGTACGACCATCCTCCCTGTGCATAACCGTTCAGCGTGATGCGGCTGGTGAAATCTTTCAGCCAGTCGATGTCTGAATCATTCTTCTGTTGTCCCATGGCAGCAGTACTGCTGAACGCCGCTAACAATACTGCCAGCGTGCGTGCTTTCAAAACGTTTTTCTTCATGTTTGTTTTCTCATTGGTTAAAAAGTTTCGGTTTATGCGCTGCAAAGATAACAATTATTTGCGAAATAAAAGAAATAATTGCAGTTTTTCTTGTCATTGTCTGAAAAAGAAATAGCCGGGAGGATGGACTCGTCACTCCCGGCTTTATTAATAGTGTTTGTGTTGTGTTCTATTACCTTTCTTATACGATGCCTTGAGCCATCATAGCCTTGGCAACCTTCATGAAGCCGGCCACGTTGGCACCCTTCACGTAGTTGATGTAGCCGTCCTTCTCGGTACCGTACTTCACACAGTTCTCGTGAATGTCGTTCATGATGCGCTTCAGGTAGTTGTCAACCTCCTCGGCCGTCCATGACAGACGCTCAGAGTTCTGCGACATCTCAAGACCCGACACCGACACACCACCGGCGTTAGAAGCCTTACCAGGAGAGTAGAGCAGCTTGGCATCCTGGAAAATCTTGATGGCCTCGGGCAGTGAAGGCATGTTGGCACCCTCGGCAACAGCGATGATACCGTTGTTGACCAGAGCCTGTGCCTCTTCACCGTTGATCTCGTTCTGAGTAGCGCAAGGCAGGGCGATGTCGGCCTTCTCATACCAGGGGCGCTTGCCCTCGTGGTACTGGGCTGAGGGATACTCCTCAACATACTCCTTGATACGTCCGCGCTCCACGTTCTTCAGCTCCATGATGTAGTCGAGCTTGGCGCGGTCGATGCCATCGGGATCGTAGATGTAACCGTCAGAGTCAGACATCGTCATGGGGATAGCTCCCAACTGCAGGCACTTCTCAGCAGCATACTGAGCTACGTTACCAGCACCCGAAATCAGTACCTTCTTACCCTTGATATCGATATTGCGGGTAGCCAGCATTGAGCAGAGGAAATAAACCGTGCCATAACCTGTAGCCTCAGGACGGATAAGTGAACCGCCGAAGGGGATGCCCTTACCAGTGAGCACGCCCTGGAACTGATGGGTCAGCTTCTTGTACTGTCCGAAGAGGAAACCAACCTCACGGCCACCGACGCCAATGTCACCAGCGGGAACGTCCTCGTCGGGACCAATGTGACGATACAGCTCGTTCATGAAGGCCTGGCAGAAACGCATGACCTCAGCCTCGCTCTTGCCACGGGGAGAGAAATCGGAACCGCCCTTACCGCCACCCATAGGCAGAGTGGTCAGGGAGTTCTTGAAAGTCTGCTCGAAAGCAAGGAACTTCAAAATACCAAGGTTTACAGACTTGTGATAACGCAGACCGCCTTTGTACGGGCCAATAGCGTTGTTGTGCTGGATGCGGTAGCCCATGTTGGTCTGGACATTACCCTTATCATCTACCCAAGTAACACGGAATTCAATCACGCGATCGGGAATGCAAAGACGCTCGATGAGGTTTGCCTTCTCGAATTCGGGATGCTTGTTGTACTCTTCCTCGATGGTGGGGAGAACCTGAGAAACTGCCTGGATGTACTCCGGCTCATTGGGGAATCTCTTTTTGAGATCTTCAACAACTTGTGCTGCGTTCATAATCTTTTTCCTTTAGTTTGTTTGTGAATAACTGTTGTTTGTTGATTTCTGCGTGCAAAATTACATCAAAAATCTGAAACTGCAAACATTTTAATAGATTTTTTAGCAAAAAACTATCTTTTTGTCAACTTTTTGATATAAATCAATATAATAATGATATTATGTACCATTTTTGTTGTGTACGTCAACAATCTGAAAGGATGTATAACGAAAAAAGCAGGAATCTCTTTTCAGAAATTCCTGCCACTCAAGAGGTGCCTGGCGGATTCGAACCGCCGTAGACGGTTTTGCAGACCGTTGACTAAGCCACTCATCCAAGGCACCGTTTAAGCGAGTGGAGAGCGAAGCTTGCTTCAGCTCTTCCGAGCGGAGGTGACTCGACGTATGTCAAGGCACCGTTTAAGCGAGTGGAGAGCGAAGCTTGCTTCAGCTCTTCCGAGCGGAGGTGACTCGACGTATGTCAAGGCACCGTTTTCGGATTCGGGTGCAAAAGTAATACTTTTATTTTGATTGGCCAAATATTTCGCATTTTTTTTTGTCGTAACACTGTTTTTTCAGTGTGCAGCCTTCACATTCGCAGCAAGTCTGGTCTTTTTTCTTCATGAGCTGACGTATGCGCCATGCGGCGTATCCTGCTGCCAAAGCGACAATGATGAGGGTAATGGCCGTTTGATGTGTCATTACAAGTTGGAGAGTTTGCGTAACATGAGTTTGTTGATAACCTGTATGCGGTGGCCACGCTTCTCTATGTCTACGCGTACATTATTTATATTATTAAAAAAGTCGCTGAAGGCATTGAGAAGAGGGTTGGGCTGCGCAACATCCTCGACAATGTTGGGATTGGTGACGATTTGTATGCCTAAATGCTCCATACTCACCACAACGTCGGCATCGGTCATGATGGGGTCGCCGTCGTAGTGGATGGCTCCAGGTTCGTTGCGGTGAATGTGCAGCTGCTTGGTGCGGAATGTCTTTATCTTAGAGTTGTGGGTGATGGTCTTTAGAAACAGGTCTGCCGCAATCTGTGGAGCTTCCAAAGCATTGAACGGCTCCATGATGATGACGTCCATCTCGCCGTCTTTCATCGTGGCACCGGGGGCGATGTAGGCATTGTTGCCGTATTGCGACGCGTTGGCACAGGCAATGAGGAATGCCTTGTAGTGGTGGCTGCCGTTCTCGTCACTCACCTCGTATGTCTCTGGCTTGTATTTCAGTCCCTCTTTCAGCACATTCTCTACGTAGGTGATAGGGCCGCGCTTGCCTGCCTGTGCAAACTTCAGCGAGATGAAGGCGTCGAAGCCCATGCCACAGGTGCAGAAGAATGGCAGCCCGTTGATGATGCCGTAGTCGAAGGCCTCAATATGACAATGATTGATGATTTCCAGGCTTTTGCGCATGTCAATAGGCAGACAGAGGTGGCGGGCGAGTCCATTGCCTGAACCGCAGGGGATGATGCCCAGTGCTGTCTTACTGTGTACCAGCGAGCGCGCCACCTCATTGACGGTGCCGTCACCACCGACGGCCACGACAATATCCGTATGCTCATTGACACACTGCTTGGCAAGTTCTGCGGCATGACCCGCATATTCGGTATAGAGAATGCGATAGTCAAACCGCCCTTTGTCGAGTGTCGACGCTATCAGGTCGGGTAAGGCATTCTTTGACCGAGTCCCCGAAATAGGGTTTACGATGAAGCAAATACTCCTTATCTTGTCATTCATGATTGCAAAAATACGAAATTACTCTGAATTTTCGCTATTATTCTTATTAATTTTCTCAAAAACAAACATTTATTACCAAAAAAATGCACGGATTCATAAAAAATGTGTAACTTTGCAGCCTGATTGAAAAAAATATTTAGAAAATATACCAAAATCGGAATGGGACAATTACAAAAAAAGTACGAAAGTTATCGTGAGCCGCAGAAGTTCATGGCTGCTGACGTGTATCCGTATTTCCGCGCTATTGAAGGAAAGCAGGGCACCGAGGTTGAGATGGGCGGACATAAAGTCCTCATGTTTGGTTCTAATGCCTATACGGGCTTGACAGGCGACCAGCGCATCATTGATGCTGCCAAGGCTGCTCTCGACAAATATGGCTCAGGCTGTGCCGGTAGTCGTTTCCTCAACGGAACGCTTGACTTGCACATTCAGTTGGAAAAGGAAATCTCAGAGTTCATCGGCAAGGACGACTGTCTGTGCTTCTCTACGGGTTTCTCTGTTAATCAGGGCGTTCTGGCAATGGTAGTTGGTAAGGACGACTATATTATCTGCGACGATCGTGACCATGCATCCATAGTTGACGGTCGTCGTCTTTCGTTTGCCAAGCAGCTCCATTACAAGCATAACGATATGGAAGACTTGGAGCGCGTGCTCCAGAAGTTGCCCTACGATGCTATCAAGTTAATCGTCGTTGACGGCGTGTTCTCCATGGAGGGCGACCTTGCCAAACTGCCCGAAATTGTTGAGCTGAAGCACAAGTACAATTGCTCTATCATGGTGGACGAGGCACACGGTATTGGTGTCTTCGGACGTCAGGGTAGGGGCGTGTGCGACCATTTCGGACTGACCGACGAGGTAGACCTCATTATGGGCACCTTCTCGAAGTCGTTGGCATCGATAGGCGGCTTCATCGCATCCGACTTCGACACAATCAACTGGTTGCGCCACACCTGCCGAACCTATATCTTCTCGGCTTCCAACACCCCTGCTGCCACGGCTGCTGCTATGGAGGCTCTTCATATCATCCAGAAGGAGCCGGAGCGCATCCAGGCACTTTGGGATGTCACGAACTACGCCTTGAAGCGTTTCCGTGAGGAAGGATTCGAGATTGGTGAGACAGAGAGTCCTATCATCCCCCTGTATGTACGTGACGTCGAAAAGACATTCTTGGTGACCGCTCTGGCTTTCAAGGCCGGTGTGTTCATCAATCCTGTTATTCCCCCTGCCTGTGCACCTCAGGACACGCTGGTTCGCTATGCGCTGATGGCCACTCATACCAAGGAGCAAGTTGACCGTTCTGTGGTTGCTTTGAAAAAAATCTTTGTCGAGCAGGGTATTATCAAATAAAAAGTACCGAAAAATTTGGGCGGGTCAAAAATTCTTTGTAATTTTGCACCCGCTTTTCATAACGAGGTGTAGCGCAGTTGGTAGCGTTCCTGGTTTGGGACCAGGCTGTCGCAGGTTCGAGTCCTGTCACCTCGACAAAATTTGAGCTAACTGTTTGTTTTTACAGATGGTTAGCTTGTTTTGTTTACATCAATAATCTCTTATGGAACGCTCTCGAATATCCATATTCCAAAGACCAGCATGGGTGGTCGTCTTTGCCTTGACAGCTGCAATAGCATGGGGCTGGGCATTCCCGCTCATCAAAATAGGCTTCAGTGCCTTTGGCATTACTGCCGACATGACGGGCAGCAAGATGCTCTTCGCCGGCATCCGCTTTGCGGCAGCAGGTCTCATCGTGCTGTCCGTTGCCCGAAGCAGTGGGCGTTCGTTTACGACGAGCAAGCCCGGCGACTGGCGTTTCATTCTTGCCTTTGCCCTGATGAACACCACGCTGCATTATTTCTTCTTCTATGTCGGCATGTCGCACAGCGAAGGTTCGCGGGCAGCCATCCTTAACTCGCTGAGCACGTTCCTTGTAGTGCTGCTGGCCTGTGCCTGTTTCAAGAGCGACAGACTGACGACGCAGAAGATTCTCGGCTGTGTCGTTGGCTTCAGCGGCATCCTGGCCTTAAACCTTGGCGGAGCCGAAAGTAGCCAGTTTACATGGCTTGGCGACGGCATGATTATCCTCAATGCCATCTGTGGGGCCTGTTCCAACCTGATGACTCGTGGACTAAGCCGGCGGATAGACGTTTTCGTCGGAACGGGCTTTAGTCTCACCATCGGAGGACTGCTGCTCATTATTCCGGGACTCGCCTTCGGAGGTACGCTGCCCCATGTCAATATCCTCGGCTGTGTCTGCCTGGTGCTGCTGATAGCTATCTCTGCCATTGGCTTTGCACTCTACAACAAGCTGCTCAGTTGTAACCCCGTAGGAAAGGTCGCCATCTACAATTCGCTGATACCCATTGTCGGCGCTGTGACGTCGTGTCTCTGTCTTGGCGAGACCTTCCATCTGAAATATGCTCTTGCCGGAGGACTCGCTGCTCTTGGCATTTACATCATCAATAAAGGCAGGAATTGAATAATTTCCAAGACGTTGTGCTTTTTTTCTAAAGAAAATTTGGAACTTATTGACTTTTTATGTACCTTTGTAGCCAATAAAGGCAACTAAATGAAATCTATATATAAATTCCTGCTCCTGCTCCTGCTCTGGCAGACTTTTATCTTGCAGTCGAAAGCTGATTCAGATGCTGAACGCGTCTTCCGACCGATAACAGCTGCTGATGGCTTGGCAGACAACTCTGCGCAGACCATGAAATGTACCTTCACGGGTAGGATGACTATCACCACACTTGGCAATATCAACTTCTACGATGGCGCCAATTTCTCGCAGATCAACAGCGATACGGAGGTGAAATACAAGCTGGAAGACTATAACGGGCATTATCATCTTTATTTTGACAATAACCATCACCTCTGGCTGAAGAACAAGTATGAGGTTAGTTGCGTTGATTTGAATCGCGAGTCGTATATCACCAATATCGACAGCCTCTTTGCTCTATACGGAGCCAAGGATCGCGTCAACGATATGTTCGTTGATGGCAACGGCGACCTTTGGCTGTGTGAGGGCCATTATGTACTCTCTGCCAAATATCGTAAGAAGGTCAGGTTGCCGAAGGGGGTGAGCCTGCAGGAACTTGCCGTGTTCGACAAAAAACAGCTCTTTTTGTTCTACGACAATGGCTTGTTGAAGTGCTACGACCTGGAGCGTGGCAGGCTGCTCTATCAGAACAACCCGCTTGCTGCTAATGACCAGAGAACGTACAGCCGCAGTTGTGTACAGATGATGCATGACGGCATGTTTTATCTGATTCGCAATGGTAAGGGTGGCAATGGAGCCCTCCTGTTGCGCTATGACGTGTCTCGTCGGGAGTGGAAGGAACTTCTGCGCTCGGAATATCATCTGAACAACATGGTTGTCAACAATGGCAAACTCTATATAGCTACTTCAATGGGCTATATGACGATGAATCTCAAGACAGGCGAGTTCATCCATTATAAGACGTTGACGCTGGATGGTGGCCGTCAGTTGGAGACGGATGTCAACACATTGGAATTTGACCTGCAGGGAGGCTTTTGGATAGGCACTGAGAAGCACGGATTGTTGTACGACAGTCCCGTTTCCACAATCTTCACCGCTCTGTCCTGGCAGGACCCGCTGGCTGTTAAGTATGGCGAGATGATGGCTCCTCTGAAGGGTATTAGTGAGTTCAAGGGCAAGAAGGCCAACATGATGTTCGTTGACAGCAGGCGCTGGACGTGGGTGGCCACGCCTAAAGGCTTGCAGATGTACACGTCGCCCCAGGCCGAACCAATGGTGTTCTCCCAGAAGAACGGTTTGCTCAATAACGTCATTCATAGTATTGTCGAGGATGATATGCATAACATCTGGGCAAGTACCAGCTGTGGTATCGGTTGTATCTATATCAAGAACAATGTCATCAAGCAGGTATTTTGTTTCAGCCGTGGCGACAATGTGCCCAACGAGACCTTCGTCGATGCGAAGGTGCTGAAGTTGGACAACGGTCAGATCGTGATGCAGGCCATCGACCATGTTGTGACGTTCCAACCGGCAGAGTTCTTGCCGTTTTTTGAACAGGAAGCCTACAGCATGCAAACCAAGCTGACGAAGCTGATGGTGAACGGCATCGACGTCACCGCCGGTGGCAAGGTGAACGGCGATGTGGTGCTGGAGAAAGCCATCACGCGCACCAAGGAAATCGACCTCAATTACGATCAGAATTCCATCTCGATGACCTTCTCAGCTTTGAATTTTGCCCGTCCGCTACAGACGTTCTACAGGGTTCGTGTGAGGGAGTTGAGTCCTAATTGGCGCGAGTTCTCATACTTCGACTCCAAGGGAATGGTTGACAGTAAGGGGCTGCTGCATCTGCCGCTGTTGGCCTTGGAGGCTGGCACGTATCATGTTGAGGTGCAGGCTTCTGTCGTTAAGGGGAAGTTTGTCGGCACGCCATACGAGTGGATTGTCAACGTGAACCAGCCTTGGTGGCGCACAACGGGTATCATGGCAGTCTTCGGACTGATAGTGTTGGCGTTGGCCGTTCTCAACGTCATCATCTTTAACCGTAACACCCGTCTGCGCATGAAGCGTAACAACGAGGAGGGCGACGTCATCCGCCGCATCAAGGTGTTTGTCGAGCGCTGCGAGAATTTCAGTTCCGACAAGCTGTCGCCCACCCAGGAGGAAATCTACGGTACCGACAAGGACTCGCTGGTCGAAGTGAGCAATGAGTTTGTTGAGGTGATGCTGAAGGTTATTCCTTTTGTGCAGGAGCGCAACGGCCGTCCTTTCTCTATGTACATGTTGTCGAAGGTTACCGATATGGAACTGCGCGACCTGTATGAGATGGTGCTGGACAACATCTATAAGAGTCCGCGTGCACTGATACGTTCTATGCGTATCGATCAGGTAGCCGATCAGCTTCTTACTACCGATAAGACTATCGAGGATATAGCTACCGATTGCGGTTTTGTGTCGCCAAACTATATGATAGCCAAGTTCTTCCACAAGTACCGGATGACGCCGGCGGAATATCGGGAGGAATATTCGGAATAATGAGAATGATGAGGCTTCACCTCAACACAATCTGCTGATAGCCTACCAGTCGCCATGTTCGTTCGCTGATGCCTTTGTAGTAGACGAAGGCCTGGTAGCGATTCTCCGTCTCAAAGAATGAACCCTCTTCGGGCAGGTGGCGGGTGCGTCCGTCATTGTCGCGCAGCAGATACTGGTAGGAGTAGTAGCCCTGCTTCTGCAGGATGGTGGCGTTGTAGCTGCGGTCACTGTCGTCGTAGGTCATGACGTAGTTGCTGGCGTCCTCCGTCGTCCAGTTGCCGTCGATGACGACGTCATCTTGATAAGCCTCTGCCAGCATCTTATAGTGTACGTAGACGTAGTCGCACGTGCGGTCGTTCTCAATGTTGTCGCTGTTGCGGATGTAGAAGGCACCGTTGGCATCGTGGTCGAGGATGTAGCTGGGACGTGGGCCGCCCACGAAGGGGAAGGCGTGATAGTTGGTGCCGTCCCAGCGCATACGGTCGATACCCATGGTAGGGTGGCTGACATCAAGAACCTCGAACTTGCGGTATTCGTTGCCGGCCTCGAAGATGAGGGCTTTGTTGTGCTCCCATTGCAGACGGTCGGTTCTCACGTAGTTAGGGCTGACGTTCACTTTCTGGTTGTCCTCGCGCCCGTTCTGCATGACGACCGTCTTGATCTGGTCTTCCACGTTGCTCACGTTGACGCTGCCGTAGAGCACGGTCATCGCCACCTGCTGGTGGCTCTTGTTGAAGTCGATGTCGGTATTTGTGGTGATGCTTATGCCAACCTTCATCAGCGGCTCCACGACCCGGAACTCAGCGCAGAGCACCTCCTTGTCGCCGTCGTCCTCGTCGTAGATGTGCAAGCGGTAGTTGCCGCTCATCTTCAGCCGACAGCGGTCGTTGGGAATCTGTAGCCAGTAGTGGGTGTAGAGGACGGTGGTGTTCAGCGAGTTCTCGTAGTCCTCTATCGTATTGCCGTTGAAACCCTCAAGCCAGTCGCTCTCAAAGAGGTCTTCCGAGGGTGACCAGTCGGCCTCGCAGTGCTCCAGTCTGTAGACATAGCGGTGGAAGTTGTGCGACAGTTCGTCGAAGCCGACGTTCAGCACGTCGTCAGTGCCTAAACGCATTACTGGTGGTGACAGCCAATCCTGGTTGACCACCACCTGAAGCGTCTTCACCTGAGGGTCGTAGACCACGTTGCGTGCGGCAGCCTCCGTCAGTGCCAGCAGCGTACACAGCACGAGTACCAATGGCCGGCATCGTCCTACCACCTTCCGCGTCATCATGTGTAGAGGTAACGTTTGATGCTGCGCTTGGGCGTCTTCTCGAACTCCTCTTTGTGAATCTCTATCTCGCTGATTTTCTCGTATGCCGGCAACATCTGGTTCAGTCCGTTGCGGTTCTGCTCCATGATGTTCTTCAGGTCGTCCTCGCCCAGTCCCAGGTTGGCAGCTTCGTCCATGTCGGGGTGTACCAGAGCCACCAGCTTTGTGTCGCGCTGTACGACGATGCTCTCAACGACCATCGCCATGGAGTTCAGCTTGTCCTCAATCTCCTCGGGGTAGATGTTCTGTCCGTTGGGTCCCAGGAGCATGTTCTTCGAGCGTCCGTTAATGAAGACGTTGCCGTAGGCATCCATCGTGCCCAGGTCGCCCGTGTGATACCAGCCCTCGCGGTCGATGGTCTCTGCCGTAGCCTCCGTGTTCTTGTAGTAGCCGAGCATGACGTTGGGACCCTTGGCCAGGATTTCTCCCGGCACGTTCTCCGGGTCGCGCGAGTTTATCTTCACCTCCATGTGCAGGGCAGCGCGTCCGCAGGAGCCCGCCGCAAACAGGTGCCAGTCTTCATAGCAGATGATGGGGGCGCACTCCGTGGCGCCGTAGCCTACGGTATAGGGGAAGTTGATGCGCTTGAGGAACTGCTCCACCTCCTGGTTCAGGGCAGCACCGCCGATAATCACCTCGTACATCTCGCCGCCGAAGGCCTTGAGCACCTCCTGGCAAATCATCTCGCGCACCTTCCGTGAGATGACGGGCATCTGCAGCAGCAGGCGCATGCGGTTGTTCTGAATCTTCGGGAACACCTTCTTGCGGATAATCTTCTCGATGATGAGGGGCACGGCGATGACAATCTTCGGCTTCACCTCCTGCAGTGCCTGGGCGATGATAGCCGGCGATGGCACGCGGCTGAGGTAGTAGACGTGGCAGCCGTGGAGGAACTCGAAGATGAACTCAAAGGCCATGCCGTACATGTGGGCCATAGGCAACATCGAGATGACGCGGTCTTTCTGGTTGATGGTCTTGCCCAGCACGCTGCAGGCGAAGTCGTAGTTCGACCAGAGGGCGCGGTAGGGCAGCATCACGCCCTTGGAGAACCCCGTGGTGCCCGAGGTGTAGTTGATGAGTGCCAGCTCGTCGGGCGACTGCTCCTTATAGTAGCAGACGTGCTCCTTGCGGAAGTATTTCGGGAACTTCTTGCCATAGAGTTCGTTCAGGTGCTCGCGGGCGTAGGTCAGCTTGTCCGTACGGCTCACCATCAGCGAGTAGTCGGGGTTGTTGATGATACCTTCCAGTCCCGGCATCTGCTGCGGGTCGATGATGGTGGCTACGTGGTCGCCGACGAAGAGCAGCTTCGCCTCCGAGTGGTTGACGATGTTATGTATCTGTTCGGCATTGAACTCATGGAGTATGGGCACAGCTACGGCCCCGTAGGTCAGCGTGGCTATGAAGGCCACTGCCCACTGGCTGGAGTTGCGTCCGCAGAGGGCTATCTTGTCGCCCTTTGTCACACCAGAGTTCTCAAACAGTATATGCAGCTTCTCAATCTTGCGAGCTACGTCGTGGAACTGCAGTGTCTGACCCTTGAAGTCTGTCAGCGCGTCGAGGTTCCAGTTGTCGATAATCGACTTTTCAAGCAGTGCGTTAAAACTCGGTATCTGTTCCATAGTATATCTTTTTTCTTACTCCTTACTCCTTTACTCCATACTCCTCACTTATAAAGGTATCGTTTGATGCTTTTCTTCGGGGTTTTCGCAAACTCCTCTTCCTGCAGTTGCAGTTCTGCAATGCGGCTGTAGTGTGGCAGTTTCTGGTTCAGTTCGCTGACGTTCTGTTCCATGACGGTCTTCAGTTCTTCGGCACTGAAGTCTACCACCTCGTCCTTGTCGGGGTGAATCAGTGCCACCAGCTTCGTGTCGCGCTGAACGATGAGGCTCTCGCCGACCATCGGCATGGAGTTCAGCTGGTCTTCTATCTCTTCGGGGTAGATGTTCTGTCCGCTGGGTCCCAGGAGCATGTTCTTGATGCGTCCCAGGATGAAGATGTGCCCGTCGGCACTCATCGTGCCCAGGTCGCCCGTGTGGTACCAGCCCTCGCTGTCGAGTGCCTGTTCGGTGGCCTCCGGGTTCTTGTAGTAGCCCGTCATGACGTTGGTGCCACGGGCCAGAATCTCGCCGGGCACGTTCTGCGGGTCGCGCGAGTCGATGCGTACTTCCATGTGGTCGACGGCAGCGCCGCAGGAGGCAGGCACGAAGTCCTTGTAGTCGCTGTAACTGATGAGCGGCGCACACTCTGTAGCACCGTAGCCCACGGTGATGGGGAAGCCGATGCTGACGAGGAACTGCTCCACCTCGCGGCTCAGGGCAGCGCCGCCGACAATGATTTCGTAGGCTTTGCCGCCGAAGGCAGCGTAGACCTGTTCGCAGATTTTCGCCTTCACCTTCTTCGAGACGACAGGCATCTGCAGCAGCAGGCGCATGCGGTTGTTCTGAATCTTCGGGAACACCTTCTTGCGGATAATCTTCTCGACAATCAGGGGCACGGCGATGACAATGGCCGGCTTGACGGTGGCAAAGGCATCTGCAATGATGGCCGGCGACGGCAGGTGTGTGAGGAAGAAGAGGTGGCAGCCGCGACAGAATCCGTAGATGAACTCTATCGACATACCGTACATGTGAGCCATCGGTAATATGGATAGCATATTGTCCTGAGGCTTGACGGGCAGCCGGCGCAAACAGAAGTCGAGGTTGCCCCAGAGTGTGCGGTAGGGCAGCATCACGCCTTTGGAGAATCCCGTGGTGCCGCTGGTGTAGTTGATGAGTGCTAGCTCGTCGGCTTGGTCTACGTGGTAGTCGACGTGCTCGGCACGGAAGGCTCGCGGATATTTGTTGCCGAACATCATATTTAAATGTTCGCGCGCGTAGTTCAGCTTCTCGGAACGCGAGACGAAGAGCGAGAAGTCGGGCAGGTTGATGATACCCTCCAGGGCAGGCATCTCGTCGGCCTTGATAGCCTTGACGATGAAGTCGCCGACGAAGAGCAGCTTTGACTCCGAGTGGTTGACGATGTTGTGTATCTGTTCGGCATTGAACTCATGCAGAATAGGTACTGCCACAGCACCGTATGTCAAGGTTGCTAAGAAAGTCACTGCCCAGTGAGCTGAGTTGCGTCCGCAGATGGCTATCTTGTCACCTTGCTTCACGCCGGCGTTCTCAAAGAGTATGTGTAGCTTCTCTATCTTACGAGCCACGTCGTGAAACTGCAGCGTAATGCCTTGATAGTCTGTCAGGGCGTCGTGATCCCAGTTCTCGACGATGGCTTTTTGTATGTATCCGTTAAAGCTTGGCGCTATATCCATTGCACAATTTCTGAAATTTTGTGCAAAGGTATAACGTTTTCTGCACATTCGCAAATTTTTTGTGCAATTTTTTATTCGTAACGCATAGATTTTGCCGGATGGATGTGCGAAATGAAGAAGCTGGGGATAATTAGGACAGAAATACTGACTATCAGAGTAGCAATATTCAGGATGATGATGATGGGGATATTCAGTTCCATAGGTGCCTCGCTGACGTAGTAGGTCTGCGGGTCGAGCGAGATGATGCCCGTGTATTTCTGCAGCAGCACCAGTCCGATGCCTAAGAGGTCGCCGATGAGTAGTCCGCGGCTGATGATGAAGGCCGAGAACCAGAGGAAGGTGTGGCGTATGCTCTTGTTGCGTGCTCCCAAGGCTTTCAGCACGCCAATCATCGAGGTGCGTTCGAGGATGATGATGAGCAGACCGCTGATCATTGTGATGCCAGCCAGACAAATCATCAGTCCCAGGATAATCCATACGTTGATGTCAAGCAGTTCGAGCCAGTTGAAAATCTGCGGATAGGCGTCGTAGATGGTCTGCGACGAGAAGGTGCTGTGGTACCGGTCTGTAGAGCGGTTCACCTTATCTATAATACGCGCGTAGGTGTCGTCAATCTTGTCGAAGTCGTTGACGAGCACCTCGGCTCCCGAGCACTGTCCCTCGAACCACCCGTTCAGCTTGCAGGCCGTATAGAGGTCGGTATAGCAGATGACCTCGTCGAAGCGCGTCATATTCGTCTGGTAGATGCCTTCGATGGTAAACCGCCTTGTGCGCACACCGCTGTCGTCAATGAAGTAGGCAAAAAGGCGGTCGCCGGCTTTCAGCTTCAGCTTGTCGGCCATCAGGCGCGACACCAGCAGGCGGTTGGTGTTGGTAGAGTCGCTGAAGACGGGCATCTTGCCCTCTACCAGGTTCTGCCGTAAGTAGTCGAGGTCGTACTCCGGACCAATGCCTTTGAAGGCCACGCCCAAGAAGTCTTCGTCGGTCTTCAGTATGCCGCGTGCCAGTGTGTAGCGCTGCACTTTTCTTACGCCTTCGATGCTGCCGATAGCCTTCATTGTGCTGTCGTCGATACAGATGGGGTAGGTCTCCACACTGGCTGTCGATAGCAGGTTCATCACCTGGATATGACTGCCGAAGCCTACCACCTTGTCGCGGATGGTGTGCTTGAAGCCCAGCACCACGCTGACCGTAATGATCATCACGGCAAGACCGATGGCAACGCCGAGAGTGGCAATACTGATGGCGGGACGGCTCACCTTGCGGCGGTCGTCCTCATTGCCGTAGATACGGCGTGCTATGAATAGTGGCAGGTTCATGAGAATTAGTCGTCGACTCGACCGGGATAGGCCTCCAGGGCTTTGCGCAGTACGACGAGGGCACGCTCCAGGTCCTGCTTCTTCAGCACGTAGGCAATGCGCACCTGGTTGATGCCGGCACCCGGTGTGGTGTAGAAACCGGCGGCTGGAGCCATCATCACCGTCTCGCCTTCATAGTTAAACTCCTCGAGACACCAGCGGCAGAACTCCTCGGCATCGTCGACGGGCAACTTGGCCACGGTGTAGAACGCACCCATCGGTATGGGCGAATAGACACCGGGTATGCGGTTCAGTCCGTCAATCAGGCATTTACGGCGCTCCACATACTCGTCGTAGACGTCGCGGTAATAGTCTTCGGGAGCGTCCAAGGAAGCCTCGGCCACAATCTGTCCGATGAGGGGAGGGGAGAGGCGGGCCTGACAGAACTTCATCACGGCCTTGCGTACCTCATTGTTCTTGGTTATCAGTGCACCGATACGTATGCCGCACTCCGAATAGCGCTTCGAGACGGAGTCAATCAGGATGACGTTCTGCTCGATGCCTTCCAAGTGGCAGGCAGATATATAAGGTGAACCGGTGTAGATGTATTCGCGGTAGACCTCGTCGGAGAAGAGGTAGAGGTCGTACTTCTTCACCAGGTCGCGTATCTGGTTCATCTCGCGGCGGGTGTAGAGATAGCCCGTCGGGTTGTTGGGGTTGCAGATCATGATGGCGCGCGTACGCTCATTAATCAGCTCCTCAAACTTCTCCACCTTCGGCAGCGAGAAACCCTCGTCGATGGTGGTGGCGATGGTACGAATCTTCGCGCCGGCAGAGATGGCAAAGGCCATGTAGTTGGCGTAGGCAGGCTCCGGCACGATAATCTCGTCGCCCGGATTCAGGCACGACATGAAGGCAAAGAGCACAGCCTCGGAACCGCCAGAGGTGATGATGATGTCGTCGGCAGTGACGTTGATGTTGTACTTGGCGTAATAGTCCACCAGTTTCTCGCGGTAGCTCAGGTAGCCTTGCGAGGGGGAGTATTCCAATATTTCACGGTCAACGTGCTTCAGGGCGTCGAGTCCCACCTGTGGCGTGGGCAGGTCAGGCTGCCCGATGTTCAGGTGATAGACTTTCGTACCGCGTTTCTTGGCGGCGGCAGCCAACGGAGCCAACTTACGTATCGGCGACTCCGGCATTTCAAGACCGCGAACAGATATTTCTGGCATCGTGTAATTTACAATTTGATAATTTTGGTTGCAAAGGTACGAAAATTTTTTTAATTCGTGCATTTTTTCAGATTTTATGTGTACTTTTGCACGATAATTTTAAAAATCAGTCAAGATGAACTACGAAGAATTGCTGGAATCCCGCCATGGGGCTGCGATGGCAAAACAGCACCTTCCCTTTGGGTGGATGCACAAGAAACTGCTTGATGGCAAGTATGTTAATGTGGTCGACTTGCGCGATGACCTGCGCGACAGTCTGGTCTTTACAGAAGCCCTCATTGCGGAGGCCGATCAGATTAAGAAACAGTCGGATAAACGCCAGATTCGCTTTTCGACACTCACCGACAGTGCCGGTCTCTATGGCGTAGCTGTCGAGGGTTCCTACCGCACCTATGCTCAGTTGCTCTCCGACCAGCCGGCTATCGTGGCTCAGAAAAATTTCCTCGCCAATACCATCAAGGGACTGTTGGAGGCGACGGCTGCCTTGCACGAAAAAGGCATTTTCCAGGTCTGCTACTCCCCCGACAATGTCTTCTCCCGGAAGGGCGACAACGAGGTGATGCTGCTTTTCCATGGCTCAGCCTATAAGGCAGTGAACGACCAGCAGGAACTCTATGGCGACAGTGCTGCCTATATTGCGCCGGAGGTGCTCGAAGAGGGTGTTATCAACGAGCG
>Ga0256405_10005318_pt1 | contig 22494 bp, 20 predicted proteins | sample RumenRJG_02DNA_FD_189096 | JGI IMG/M metagenome (GOLD analysis project Ga0256405, IMG submission 189096) | Bovine rumen microbial communities from Lethbridge, Alberta, Canada - RJG_02 | ecosystem: Host-associated > Mammals > Digestive system > Stomach > Rumen | place: Canada: Alberta... | reverse complement strand
CTTACTATAAATCCCCCTCCCACGACTTCACCCTCATACAGGGTGATTGCAACGAAACGCTGTCGAAGTTCTCGTTTGGTTTCGACATGGTCTTTGCCGACCCGCCCTATTTCCTCTCTTCCGGAGGCATCAGCTATCAGAGCGGAAAAGTTGTCTGCGTGGATAAGGGCGACTGGGACAAATCGAAGACACCGCAGGAGATGGATGCGTTTAACCTGCGATGGCTGACTTCCGTACGTGCCCACATGAAAGACAATGCCACGATATGGATTTCGGGTACCTACCATAATATCTTCAGCGTGCAGCAGCAACTTATTCGGCTTGGTTTCAAGATTCTCAATGTGGTAACATGGGCTAAGACCAATCCCCCACCAAATATTTCATGCCGGTATTTCACCTACAGTACCGAATTTATTATTTGGGCCCGAAAGCTCGCCAAAGTGCCTCATTATTTCAATTACGATTTAATGAAAAAGCTCAATGGCGACAAGCAGATGACCGACGTGTGGCATCTACCCGCAATAGGCAGATGGGAAAAGACGTGTGGAAAGCACCCTACACAGAAGCCACTGGGTCTGCTGGCCCGTATCATAGAGGCAAGCACGAAGCCCGACGCCTGGATTCTTGACCCTTTCAGCGGCAGCGCAACAACGGGCATTGCAGCTAATCTGTTAGGCAGAAAATATCTTGGTCTTGAAATCGAAGAACAGTATCTTGCCATAAGTCGAGCAAGGAGAGAAGAGATTGAACATGCTGACATTCGTGCTGACTATGTCAATCGATTGGTAAAGAGCGGTAGCATACTGCCTCCTGATGACCTGTTTGTCCATGAAGACGATTCCTATTATGGAAAGATACCATGGCTTGAGGAATAGAGTTCCTATATAGACTCCCCTCCCTCATCCGTCGCACCGTCGCATTTATAGCTATCGCATGTCGAGAAAATCAATATTGTAAAATATTGCTGTCCGCTAAAACTTTTTTGATAGTACAAAATTAGGGCTGACACTTCTCACGAGGTATCAGCCCTTTTAGTATGTTCTTCGAGAAATCGGCTGTTGTGTCCACTGCAAAAGCCAACACATAAAGGGTAAGGGCCTGCACTTTAGCGTGCAGGCCCTTACCCTTTATGTGTTATTTTCTGCATTCAAGTTTCGAACAGCCTTACATGTATCCCAACCACCGGAGAATATCATTGAGATTGGCCACGATCATCAACAGCAACAGGAAGCCAATGCCAACAATCTCGGCATATTCCATAAACTTGTCCGACGGCTTGCGTCCCGTTATGATCTCATAGAACAGGAACAAAACAAATCCTCCGTCAAGAGCGGGAATGGGAAGAATGTTCATGAAAGCGAGGATAATGCTCAAGAAAGCCGTCATCATCCAAAAGGCATGCCAATCCCACTTGTCGGGAAAGAGACTGCCGATGGCACCAAATCCCCCCAAGCTCTTCACGCCTTGGGGAGAGAAGACATAGCGCATGTCGCTGATGTAGCCTCCGAGCACATCAAAGCCATACTTGACTCCAGCGGGGAAACTCTTCAGGAAATTGTAGCTGATGTGGGTATTCTTGTAACTGGCCAAAGGGTTGACAGGAGCGTAGCCCATCAGCAGATCCTTGGTGAGCGTAGTGGAAAGCGTGTCCACTTTACCCGTTGCTGCACGTTTCACAGCAACCGTCACAGTGCGAAGCCGCAAGCTGTCGTCGCGAGTTTTGGCCGCGGTCATGGCATCAGCGATGTGCCCCGTAGCGTCTTTATAACTATTGTAGCTGTCAAGGGGCTTTCCGTTGAGAGCAACGATCACGTCTCCTTTCTTCAACTGCATCTGCCAGGCAGGCGAGACGATACTGTCTTTAGAATCCTCAGCCACAGGAATGCGCTTCAGCACCGTGTCGACTTCGTTCACCATGAAAGGCTCCATGAAGCGGGGCGTAGACTGCACCATCTCTAACATGTTGATCTTGCCAGGAAGACTGACGCGTACCTGCTTGCCGTGGCGCAAGACATCACAGTATTTTGCCTTGGAGATATCACGGTATACATCGCCCGAATATTCACGAAAGGCTCCCCGGTCGGTGCCAAGGAGGATGTCGTGGTCGCGGAAGCCATAGCTCTTGGCCTCCTGGTTGAACTTCATGCCGAGCGTCATGTCTTTCGTGGCGATATAATCCTCGCCCCAGTGGAACATGATCATACTATAGATGAAGAGGGCCAACAGAAGATTGACAGTGACACCGGCCACCATGATGATGAGCCGTTGCCAGGCTGGCTTCGTGCGGAACTCCCACGGTTGAGGGTCACCCTTGAGCTGCTCGGTATCCATGCTCTCGTCGACCATGCCCGATATCTTGCAATAGCCGCCGAGAGGAAGCCAGCCGATACCGTAGGTAGTGTCGCTGTTTTTGGGTTTGAACTCGAAGAGATGGAACCACGGGTCAAAGAAAAGATAGAACTTCTCTACGCGCACTCCAAAGAGCTTTGCCGTGAGCATGTGCCCCATCTCATGAAGAAGGACCAACAGCGATATGGCCATCATGAACTGAAGCAGCTTAATGAGAAAAACTTCCATTTGATATTGTCTTGTGTGTTTATGTTTTACGAATAGCTATTATTGATGTTATCATCTGCATCGCGAGTCATCCCGTAGAGATAACCATCAAGAGGCAGATTTATCCAAGAATTTCAGAGGCTATCATCCTGGCCTGAGCATCGGTCTGGAGATAAACGTCAAGGTTGGGAGAAGCGTCAAAGTCGGCACGCTGCATCACCTGCCCGATGATGTCGGGCATCTGGAGGAACGAGCAACGGTCTTCACGAAAGGCAAGATTCACCACTTCGTTGGCCGCATTGAGAATGCAGGGCATATTGCCGCCACGACGAATGGCCTCGTAGGCCAATTGCAGACAGCGGAATTTACTCATATCTGGCTCAAAGAAATCCAAATGGCCTACCTTGAAAAGATCGAGCCGGTCGCCATCAAGGGACAGCCGTTCGGGATAAGAGAATGCATACTGAATAGGAAGCCGCATGTCGGGTACGCCCAATTGCGCTTTCACCGCACCGTCCTTGAACTGCACACCGCTGTGGACTACCGATTGGGGATGGATAAGCACCTGGATGCGGTCGGCCTCAACTCCGAAGAGCCACCGTGCCTCCATCACCTCAAAGCCCTTATTCATCAGTGTTGCGGAGTCGATGGTGATCTTGGATCCCATCTTCCACGTGGGATGGCGCAGGGCATCAGCTGCTGTAACGCCCTTCAACTGGTCGAGGCTGTACAACCGGAAAGGACCTCCCGAGCAAGTGAGCAGAATCTTGTCCACCTCATTGATTTCCTCACCCACGAGGCTCTGGAAAATGGCGCTATGCTCTGAATCTACAGGCAACAGATCGACATGATACTGGCGGACGAGGTTGAGAATCAGTTCTCCGGCCACTACAAGGGTTTCCTTGTTAGCCAGACAAACCTTCTTATGAGCCTTGATGGCATTGATGGTGGGTACGAGGCCCGAGAAGCCGACCATGGAAGCCAATACTGTGGTGATGGGACCGGCCTCTACAATCTGCGCTATCGCGTCACTACCAGCATAGACCTTGATGTCGGACAGATCAGCGAGGCGGGACTTCAACTCGTTGTAGTGGCGCTCATTGGCGATGACCACGGCGGCAGGATGAAACTCTCGTGCCTGCTGAACCAGTTTGTCAACACTATTGTTGGCCGTCAGCGCATAGACTTCATAGCGGTCGGGGTGCTGACGAATGACGTCAAGCGCCTGTGTACCGATGGAGCCCGTACTGCCAAGAATACATATTTGTTGCTTCATTGATTTGTCATTCATAGGGTATATAGGGTATATATGGTACTATAGCTCCAACAAACCTTCTGGAATATGGAGCATGATTTGCTGTTGCTGAGGATCAATATCAGCGATGAGCTCCTGTGCAAGCGGAATGAGCCGATGGCTGCCATCGGGCGTCTCCACTTCCAGAAGTGTGTTAGCTGTTGAAGTGTCGACAGCTGTGACGACACCTACACAACGATGAGATCCGGCATCAATCACCTGATAGCCGGAAAGCTGGGAGAGACTCATCTCCTCATCGCCCGTGGGCTGGGTCCTGGGGAAAAAGACAGAACTGTTGACGAGCTGTCGCGCCTCCTCAGCTGTGTCGATACCCTCAAACTTGATGATGGCAAGGTCGTCGCTGCGGAAACGATATTCCTCTATAAAGAAAGGTACGACAATACCGTCGATTTCCACAAAAAGAAAATCGGCATCAGTGCGGTCGAAAATATCATCAGAGAAATTGAACGTCAATTCGCCGCCTATTCCATGGACCTTTCCCAAGCGTCCAATCCTGAATACTTCGTCGGGCCTAATCATCTACACGGCTTATTTTGGCCCCAAGACTGTTGAGGCGTTTCTCTATATCCTCATATCCGCGGTCGATCTGTGCGATATTCTCAATCCGGCTGGTACCTTCGGCGCTCATGGCTGCAATAAGCAGGGCGATGCCCGCACGAATATCCGGACTTGTCATGCGGCCCGCCCGAAGCCTGATCTGATGGTCGTGGCCCACGACTACGGCGCGATGCGGGTCACAGAGTATAATCTGGGCACGCATATCAATAAGTTTGTCGACGAAGAACAGACGGCTTTCAAACATCTTCTGATGAATCAGCACGCTGCCCCTGGCCTGAGTGGCCACAACAAGCAACACCGAGAGCAGGTCGGGAGTAAGTCCCGGCCAAGGTGCGTCGGAGAGGGTCATGATGGTGCCATCAAGAAACGACTCAATCTGATAATGCTTTTGAGGTGGAATATAAAGGCTGTCGCCTTGCTCTTGCACTTTCACGCCCAAACGGCGGAAGGCGTCGGGAATCAGGCCTAAATTACGGACACTGCAATTCTCAATCCTCACGCCATCGCCTACCATGGCAGCCATGCCGATAAAGGATCCCACCTCGATCATGTCGGGAAGAATGATGTGGGAGGCACCGTGGAGTTGTCCGACACCTACAATGGTCAACAGATTGGAAGCTATACCACTGATGTTGGCTCCCATGGCGTTAAGCAGGTGACAAAGCTGCTGGATATAAGGCTCACATGCAGCATTGTAGATGGTGGTGGTGCCTTCGGCCATCACAGCCGCCATGATGATATTGGCCGTACCGGTCACGCTGGCCTCGTCGAGAAGCATATACTTACCATGGAGATGATGGCCTTCGAGGAGATAGATGTCGCGCTTCTCGTCGTGAACGAAACGGGCTCCCAAGTTCTTGAATCCCAAAAAGTGGGTGTCGAGCCTGCGGCGGCCTATTTTGTCTCCTCCCGGCTTGGCTACGGCAGCCATTCCAAAGCGTCCGAGCAGCGGCCCTATCATCAGTACGCTGCCACGAAGCTGCGCACACTTGTGGACAAACTCTTCAGATTCGAGAAAATCGAGATTGATATCGTCGGCCTGGAATTCATATTCGTGACGTGAAATCTGGTTGACCTTTACACCGACATCCTTGAGCAGTTTGATGAGGTTATTCACATCGAGGATGTCAGGGACGTTGCTGATGCGCACGGCATCAGAGGTGAGGAGCGTGGCGCAAATCACTTCGAGCGCCTCGTTCTTGGCTCCTTGGGGATAGATTGAGCCTTTGAGCTTATGGCCTCCTTCGATATAGAATGCTTCCATTTACTTTTTCTTATTGCGCTTGGTGGGCACTACGGGTTCTTTTACTACTTTCTCAAACTTGAACTGTTTCAAGTCGAGTTGAATCTTGCCATCGGTGAAACGGGCGAGGTCGGCGGCAACCTTTTCATTGTCGCTCGACCCATGACTCCACTCCACGAGGTTGCGCTTCATCTGGTTGGCAGCATAGCGGACCAACGTATCACGCTCCGGACCGGGATCCATGGTTTTCAGACGGTCGAACACCTCAAAGAGAATATGACCGTAATGGCGCACGGGAATGCGCGTCATGGGATAGGCCACCTTGTCGGGATGAGTAGAGATAGAATGGGCACGTGAGACATCAAACGGCCAGTCGATATCGAGTTTAAATCCGCTTAGGATAGCCAGGTGGTCCCACAGTCTGTTTTCCCATTCCGCACGGTTCTTCGCACGGTTTTGCGGGTGCATACGCCCCATGATCGCCACAATAGACTTGGCACAACGCAGACGATCGTTGCGGTCGGGCAACGAAATGCAGTATTCTACCATTTCCTGTATCTCGCGCCCGTATTCTGGCAATACGAGCTGTGAACGTTGTGTGTTATAATCTAATCCTTGTATGTTCATGTTTCTGTATAAAAATATGCGGGTGACGGGTTGTAGCTTAAAGCAGTTTACGCGGTTGTTTGGCGACAAAGTCCTTCAGATAGAAGGGTACGAAATAAGCCACGTCCTCAAACTTTCCTTGCGCGATACGCTTTTCGGCCAGCGGCAGCATGTTTTTGGCCAGTGGCTCGATACCTTCAATAAGATGCGCATTGGGATGATTGATGGCTTTCATGCATTTTGCCGCGCCGTTGCCGAAGAAATACATCGGATGGGAAAGAAACTCCGTGTAGGTATCAGCGTCAACAACATCCGAGTGAATAGGGCGCTTCTCTTGAAGTGCGCGGTCGAACACCTGCGCATAGACTTCCATGCGGCGGGCATCAAGCATCGGACAAAGCAGTGCGGCATCATCGGTGACCAGCTCACGGAGCAGCACGGGCACACAGAGCAGTTCGAGGGTAGGCACGGCAATAAGTTTCAGATTGCGACCGTAACAGATACCCTTGGCCATGGATACTCCTATGCGGAGTCCCGTGTAGGAACCTGGTCCGCAACTCACGGCTACATAGTCGAGAGGGAGTGCATGGTTGTCGGTGTAGGAAAGCGCCTCGTCGACAAATGAACCCAAGCGCTCGTTATGATGAGGACCAGTATGATCTTCCTTGTTAAAAATGATTGCGCCATCGTGGCTTACAGCTACCGAACACACGTCGGTACTCGTCTCAATGAAAAGAATAGACGACATATAATTAATATTCAAATAAATAATGTGCAAAATTACTCTTTTTTTCCCAGTTTTTTGTACTTTTGCAGAAATTTAACGCGAAAGAAAGTATGATACAATCTATGACGGGCTACGGCAAGGCTGTCGCTACCTTTCAAGACAAGAAAATTCATGTTGAAATCAAGTCACTCAACAGTAAAACTACAGACCTGTCTACTCGCATTGCGCCTATCTATCGCGACAAGGAGATGGAAATCCGCCAAATCGTTACCAACTCCTTAAAGCGAGGCAAGATAGATCTCTCCCTGTGGGTAGAGAAAGAAAACACTACCAGCGCTACGCCAATCAACGCTGCACTGGTGGAAAACTACTATCACCAAATCAAAGACATCGCCGCAAAAGCAGGCATCCCCGAGCCCAGCGACTGGTTTGCCACTCTCTTGCGCCTTCCCGACGTGACACTGAAAACCGATGTGGAAGAACTCACCGACGAAGAGTGGGCCGTGGCCAGGCAGACCCTGCTCACAGCCCTCGGCGAACTCAATGCGTTCCGCCGACAGGAAGGGGCCGCATTGGAGAAGAAATTCACAGAAAAGGTGGACAACATAGAAAGACTGCTGCACGAGCTGGAGCCTTTCGAAAAGAGCAGAGTACCCAAGATTAGGGAAACCATTGTGAAAGAACTGGAAGAAATCCCGAATGTAGATTACGACAAGAACCGCCTTGAGCAGGAGCTGATCTACTACATCGAGAAGCTCGACATCAGTGAGGAGAAGCAACGGCTCGCCAACCACCTGAAATATTTCCGGGAAACCATGGCCGAGAACAAGCCCAACGGGAAGAAACTCGGATTCATCGCGCAAGAGATGGGACGCGAAATCAACACGACCGGCTCAAAGAGCAACCAGGCTGAGATGCAGAACATCGTTGTGAAGATGAAGGATGAGCTCGAGCAAATCAAGGAACAAGTGCTGAATGCACTTTGACACACGGAAATAACAAGAATATCGCCACAAAGGCATAGAAGGTATAAAGAAGAAAACAACACTATGGCAGAAGACAACAGCCGTCCAATCGCAGGCACAGGCAAGCTCATCATCTTCTCTGCGCCATCGGGCAGCGGAAAAAGTACTATCGTGGGCTGGCTGATGAAGGAGCACACAGAGCTGAATTTAGCATTCTCCATCAGCTGCACGTCACGGGCTCCACGAGGAACAGAGCGCAATGGTGTGGAGTATTTCTTTCTCACACCAGAGGAATTCAAAGCCAAAATCAACAACGATGAGTTTCTGGAATACGAGGAAGTATACGCCAATCGCTTCTACGGCACTCTGAAGTCGCAGGTAGAGTCACAAACAGCCAAAGGAGAGAACGTTGTGTTCGACGTAGACGTCAAGGGTGGTTGCAACATAAAACAATTCTATGGCACGAGAGCCATGAGCATCTTTATCCAGCCTCCATCGATAGAGGAACTGGAAAGACGACTCGTCAATCGTGCTACAGATGCTCCGGAGGTAATCCGCCAACGGCTTGACAAAGCTGCCTACGAACTGACCTTCGCTCCTAAGTTTGACCATTGCGTGGTGAACGACGACCTCGCTACAGCAGAAAACAAGGTATTCCAACTGGTGAAGGACTTCTTGAAGAATGATTGAGACCGGCATATTCGGAGGATCGTTCAACCCCGTGCACAAAGGTCATATCTCATTGGCAGAGCGTATTCTTACCGAAGCTCAGCTCAACGAGGTGTGGTTTGTCGTTAGTCCGCTCAACCCTTTCAAGTGCAAAGCCGGCGACTTGCTTGACGACGACAAACGGTTAGAGATGACACGGCTGGCCCTGAAGGACCATCCAGGACTCATGGCCAGCGACTATGAATTTCAATTGCCACGACCGTCCTACACCTGGAAGACACTCAGTCACTTGCGCGACGACTTTCCGGGTCGCCGCTTCTCACTCATTGTGGGTGCTGACAACTGGCTGGCTTTCGACAGGTGGTCACATCCCGAATTCATCAAGGCCAATTTTCCGATTCTGGTCTATCCAAGACGTGGGTATCCGATTGATCCTGCATCCATGCCAGAGGGTGTCAGTTACATCAACATGCCCCTCTACGACTTGAGCAGCTCACAAATCAGACAGCGACTGAATCAGGGTCTGACAATCAAGGGATTTGTACCCGACAGTATACTACCCTTGGTGGAGAAATATTATGCCTCAGACAGTAACGGTCGGGCATAAGCGACAAACAATATGCAAACAGTGAAGAAATACTTGTTAGGCGGCATTTCGCTCTTCTTCGAACCTCTGCGCAGAAATGGGGCCTTTTTCGTCTTCATCTACGCCCTTGGGATGGCGTGCTCATGGCTTGATTATTCGTCGAGCCATTACGACCCGCTTTATGCAGAGCTTTTCATTGATGTCTACGCGCTCTGCGTTGGGCTGGCCTTGTTGCCCGGGCGGATAAGGGTTTGGGCACGGCGTGTGCTTTATTTTTGCCTTTACGCCGTCGCATTCATCGACCTTTACTGTCTGACGAAGTTCGACTCCACCCTCACTCCGACAATGCTCATGCTTGTCGGCGAGACCGATCCGCGCGAGGCCGGAGAGTTTCTGTCCACTTTTCTTGATCCTTCACTGGCCGCCACTCCCGTCGGTTGGTTGCTTCTCCTGTGCTTCGTACATATTGTTTTTACTCTTCGCCACAAGTTATGGCGTGCATTCCGACTGCCTCACATCAAACTGCCTACACTTCGCTGGCGACAAGATAAGGAAGGCGCAGTGGCAGGAGCACTGGTTATAGCTGTCCTGTTTTGGGCCTGGCCGAAATGTGCGGGAAACAAACAGGCTGTGGCCAAGATCATGTCTGTTCCCACATTAGGCGACATCGAAAGGTTGCTGAGCATCCGCGGCCATGCCGTAATGTATGAACCTGTCTACAGACTCGCCTTCAGCATGCGCAGCAACAACCTCGCCAATCAACAAGTAAGCACACTTCTCAAAGCCTCATCAAAGGTTGCTGTCGACAGCTGCAAGTTCACCACACCACGCATCGTACTCATTATCGGTGAAAGCTTCGGGCGACACCATAGCCAGCTCTATCGCTATCGCATGCCTACGACTCCCCGCCAGCGGCGTCTGATGCGTCGTGGCGAGCTGATAAGATTCGACGATGTAGTTACACCTTTCAACCTCACAAGCTACGTGTTCAAAAATGTTCTCTCAATGCATGTCATAGGACAAAAAGGTGAATGGTGCGACTATCCGCTCTTCCCACAGATCTTCCGTAAAGCTGGTTATCACGTCACGTTTATCACCAACCAATTTCTTCCAAAGGCACAGGAAGAAGTATACGACTTCAGCGGTGGTTTTTTCCTCAACGAGCCAACACTCAGCGAGCAGGAATTCGATACCCGCAACTCATCGCTCCATACCTTCGACGAAGGACTACTCGACGATTATGCCTCGCTGAAAAGTGAGGATACCGAACACAATCTCACCATCATTCACCTCCTTGGGCAGCATGTCACCTATCGTGACCGTTACCCAGCCGACCGCCGGAAGTTTACCAAGGACAGCTATACAACCTTCCGGCCCGAGCTCAACGACAAGCAGCGGGCCGTTTTGGCCGACTACGACAACGCAGTACTCTACAACGACAGCATCGTGACAGCCATCGTGAAGCTTTTTTCCAAGCAGGATGCCGTCGTGATCTACATGCCCGACCACGGGGAGGAATGCTACGAAGAAAATCGGGGATTCTTCTGCCGTCTTCATTCGGCCCGCGTGGATTACAAGTTAGCCCAATATGAGTTTGAGATTCCCTTTTGGATCTACGGATCACGAATTTTCAGACGACGCCACTCCGACCTCTGGCATCGCATCATCGCTGCAAGGCACCGCCGTTTCATGACGGATGCCCTACCCTACCTGCTGATACATTTAGCAGGGATCTATACACCGCTCTATCATCCGCAGTACGACATTCTCAGTCCGCAATACGACGAGAAACGGCCACGGCTGCTCAAGAATTCAGTTGACTACGACAAATTACGCCCATGACAAACAATGGCTTTTCGCGTGCTGAATGCAACGCTCTTCGTGGACTTGCCATCATCGGCATTTTTCTCCACAATTATTGTCACTGGCTTGGTCCAATCGTAAAGGAAAACGAATATCAGTATTTCCAACTCAACGTAGACCGGCTGGTACATGCCGTGCAATATCCCGACGCATCACTGCTCTTGCATCTCCTTTCTTTTTTCGGCCACTATGGAGTGCCCTTATTTCTTTTCCTTAGCGCTTTCGGGCTGGTCCGCAAATACGAAGTCAACCAACGCCCCAACATTCCCACGGCAGCGTTTATGAGCTACCACTTCCTGAAACTATTCAAGATGATGATCGTTGGCTTTGTCGCCTTCACCATGCTCGATGCCATCACCCCCTCCCCCCATCGCTATCATCCCACGGATATCATTGCCCAGTTGCTATTGGTCAACAACCTACTGCCCAATCCAAGCAAAATCATCTGGCCTGGTCCCTACTGGTTTTTCGGTCTCATGCTCCAACTTTATCTCGTCTACCGGTTACTGCTCTTTCGCCGTCACTGGAGTTGGACGGTGGTGCTGGCCGCCGTATTCACCATAGCCCAATGGTTTTTCTCGCCAGAAGGCTCTGCTTTGGAGCGTTATCGTTATAATTTCATGGGCGGCATGCTTCCGTTTGCCTTAGGCATTCTGTATGCACGGGGAGAGATGCCCGTGTTGCGTCTGCGCCAGCGATTCAACCCGTTCATCTTCGACTTGGCTACGTTCTTACTTAGCACACTGCTCATTATCCTGCTGAGCGGCGACTTCATGGGTTGGACGTTGGTTCCCGCCTTTGTCTGCACGGCAGGCGTGTCGCTTGTCCGCCTGCTCGTTCACTGGCCAATGGTCTTAGGATGGTGCGAGTGGATGGGAAGCATCTCCGCTGCCCTGTTTGTCTGCCATCCCATCACCCGGAAGATTTTCATCCCCATCAGCCGTGAGGGTGACGTCTGGGCCGGACTGCTGCTCTATGCTGTGGCCTCCGTGTGTCTGGCCTGGCTGTTCCGACTGCTGCTCAACAAGATTCCCAACCCAACCCTACGCCAATGATAAAGACGATACCCGACATCGAACTTGCCAATATTTCACGCTACCGCGGTGAACTCATGGGACTGGCCATGCTCTTCATCGTACTTTTCCACGTGGCCTTGCCCCGCAGTGACGCTTTCTATGGACTGCGCCGCATGGGCAATATCGGGGTAGACATGTTTCTCTTTCTTAGCGGCGTAGGCCTCTGGTTCTCTTGGACCAGACATCCCAATGTCAAACGATTTTTCCGTCGGCGCTTGTGGCGCGTCTATCCGGCATGGTTTGTAGTGGCTTGTGCCTATTACATTCCCGACTATGCCCTCCACGGTTACCATTCTTCCAGCATAATAGACCTCATTGGCGACATCACCATCAATTGGGATTTTTGGCTCAGAGCCGAGCTCACCTTTTGGTATATTCCTGCCACAATGATGCTCTATCTCTTTGCCCCGGCCTACATGGAACTTATCCGCCGCCATCCCGTCTACCGCTGGACTCCCGTACTGATGATCTGCTGGTGCATACTCGTACAATGGGTGCCACCCATACACGCTGCCGTTGGCCATTTGGAGATTTTCTGGAGCCGCATTCCCATCTTCTTTATCGGTATCAACCTGGGCAAAGCGGTCATGGAGGAACAGAAGTTGGATGGAACCTCCATATGGATGATCATCCTCAGCTTTGTCATGACCTTGGCAACCAGTATATTCCTTGAGCAGACCGAGCACGGATTGTTCCCCCTCTTCATAGAGCGTATGCTCTACATTCCCCTCACCGTCACCGCCATTCTGCTGCTTAATCGCATCCTGCGCCGCACACCGATGTGGGTGAACCGGAGTCTGACTTTTGTGGGAGCCATCAGCCTTGAGACTTACCTCATTCACGCCGGGTTTGTCATGCCCTGGCTCAATCGCCTTCACTTGGGCTATTGGCCCACGTTTCTGCTATGCTGTGCCATCACCCTCCCCACAGCATGGATTCTTCATCGCGTATTACATCTCTGCGTCCCTAAAAACATCTGAATAATGCAAAACATCCTTCATCTTTGGTCCAAATATCTGTTGCCCGTCATTCGCATCGTCAGACCACGGCAGTGGGTGAAGAATTTCTTTGTCTTCATCCCCCTTTTCTTCGGTGGCCAGATGAGCAATACGGCCTTGCTCCTCGATGCACTGACGACATTCATAGCCTTCTCCTTGGCTGCGTCTTCCATCTATTGCCTCAACGACATTGTCGACGTAGAGGCCGACCGGCAGCATCCGGTCAAGTGTCACCGTCCTATCGCCTCAGGCCAGGTGTCGGTGTCCGCAGCCTACGCGCTCATGGCCATCATGCTGATCTTGTCGATGACGGTCTGTCCACTGCTAAAAGGGAGAGCCATGGCTGTGGGAGCCGTCGTTTTAGGCTATTGGATCATGAACATAGCCTACTGTGTGTGGTTGAAGAACTTTGCTATCATCGATGTCTGCCTCATTGCTTTCGGCTTTGTGTTGCGCATCCTTGCCGGTGGACTTGCTACCGGCATTGAGCCCAGCAACTGGCTTGTACTGATGACATTCCTGCTCACCCTCTTTCTGTCGTTCGCAAAGCGGCGCGACGATGTCCTACGGATGGAAGCAACAGGAAAACCACCCCGCAAAAATACGATTCGCTACAATCTTACGTTTATCAATCAGGCCATCACCATCAGTGCCAGTATCACACTCGTGTGCTACATCATGTATACGGTGTCGCCCGAGGTCACGGCTCGCTTCAACAGCCACTATATCTACCTGACGACCATCTTCGTTCTGGTTGGATTACTGCGCTATATACAAATCGCCGTCGTGGACAAGCAAAGCGGTGACCCGACGAAGATCATCCTACGCGACCGCTTCACCCAACTTGTGGTGCTGGCATGGATGGTCTCCTTCCTCTTCATCATCTATTATTGAGAATGAAACATAGAAAAAAAATATACGCCTTCGACTTCGACGGAACACTGACTCGCCACGACTCGTTCATCGCCTTTATTGACTTCGCCCGTGGCAGGTTCACGCTGGTTTATGGTCTTGTGCTCTTTCTGCCGCTCATCATACTGATGAAACTTCATCTCTACGACAACGGCAAATGCAAGGAGCGCCTGTTCCGGTTTTTCTTCCACGATATGGACGAGGTCTATTTCAATGATCTCTGCAAGCATTTCGCCCGCCGGCACTCCCACATCATACGTGCCAAAGGCATGCAGCGCGTGAAGCAGGCCGTCAGGGAAGGCTGCGAGGTGCTCATTGTCAGCGCAAGTGCCGACAACTGGGTACGTCCCTTCTTCGAGCAGGCTGGGCTGACGACCACGGGGCACCATCCGCAGGTGCGCGTCGTAGGCACACGGTTGGAGGTGCATGGCAGTTGGCTCACAGGCCATTTTGCCACACCCAACTGTTACGGGCCGGAGAAGGTCAGGCGCATACAGCAACTCTATCCCTATCGCGAAGAATACAAACTCTATGCTTATGGCGACAGCAAAGGTGATAAAGAAATGATGGATTTTGCAGATGAAAGATTTTTTAAACCGTTTAAGTAACGAACGCCGTGCCCAGTTGGGCGAGATGGTTCGCTTCGGAATTGTCGGAGCTTTGGCCACACTGCTGCAGTATGGCATCTATCTACTGTTGGTTTGGATCGCACCGGTATCACTGTCTGATGCCCACTCCCATTTGTGGTCGTCGGTGAGCATGACGGCAGGCTACGTCATCAGTTTCATCTTCAACTTCTTTGCCTCCACGCGATTTACCTTCCGAGTCAAAGCCAATACGCGCAGAGGAGCTGGATTCCTTTTCTCCCATATAGTGAACTATCTGTTACAGATGGCTACACTCAATTTCTTCCTCTTCCTCGGAATGGGCAGCAAGTGGGCCCCGATTCCGATGTTCTGCATCTGCGTACCGGTAAACTTTCTCCTCGTCAGGTTTTTTCTCAAACGATAATGAAACGTTTTCTTCATCTTTTCCACGTGAATCGTGGCGAATGGCCGGCAATGATTCCCGTATTGTTGGTAGTCCTGACTGTCAATCTGCTGGTCATCGTTCATTACTGGCCGTTGTTTTCCCAACCGAGCGACAGCATTTGGGGACCCTTCCCGAGCAATTTCCATGTCTCGGGATTCGACGCACTGCTCTATACGATGTCATCCCGGTGGAACATCTTCTACAACATCTGTTTCCGTCATCCGCTGATGGCCTACTTGCTGATTCCCACATGGGCCGTCACGCGCGTATTGCTTCTCATCACTGGCTACAACTGCGTGCAATGGGTGTTAGGCGTCCAACTTGTCTTCTGTGCTTTCTACGGTTTTCTGTTTTTTTATCGTCTTCTCCACGACGTGCTTCACCTCACGTCCCTTGAGTCCTCCACGCTCGTGTGGCTGCTGCTGTCGTTCGCGATGGTCATGCTAAGCACGGCCGTACCCGACCATTTCGTATTCTCATTCTTTCTGTTGCTCCTCACTCTATGGCTTGCAGGGCAACGAATCTCATCGGGAAAGCCATTGACCACCGCAGAGACCTTTTGGCTCTTCATCCTCACCGCTGGCGTGACGCTGACAAATGGCGTGAAAACCTTGCTCGCTCAGTGGCTGGCAGATGGACGGCGTGTATTCCAACCGCGCAACGTCTTGGTCTTAGCCGTTGGGGGATTGCTGATCTGGGGCGTTGGCAAGATCTCCTATGAACTGATCGTAAAGCCCGACATCGAGGCACGCACTGCCGCTAAGCAGAAGTCAGGCAAGCAGCTGCACCCTCAGGCTCCCTCTCAAAAGCAACCACAGAAGGATGGGCAAAAGAGTCCGCTTTCCAACTACCTTCAATGGGCGGACACCACCACACCGCGGTGGACATCATTCCGTGAGAACCTCATGGGAGAGACGCTCATCCTCCACCGCTCCCACTTGCTTGAGGACATCGGTACAGGACGCCCTATCTTTGTCGCTTATTCCAGTTCCCTGCCCTACATCATCGAGGCCTTCTTGGTGCTGTTAGCACTGTTGGGTTTTCTTGCCGCCTTCCGACAGCGCTTGGCTTGGCTGGCCTTATCATGGATAACTTTCGACGCGGTCATCCATTTCGTATTTGGGTTCGGCCTCAACGAAGTATATATCATGGCCTGCCATTGGGCATTCCTGCTGCCGCTGATGATCGGCTACTTGATTGCACGGCTGACTTCTTGGGCCAGACGTGCGTTGACTCTCATCATCCTGCTCATCGCTGCTTCGATGCTGACCTACAACCTCACGCTCATCGCCAGCTACTTGATGTAGCAGTTTCATCCACCACCATACGTCCCCACTCGCTTATAGTTGTAAAGAAGACCCATCAGAGCGCGGACAAGACGGCATTCATCGCCCACACAAAACCCTTTGCCGTGCGTTTTCCATTGTCTTGAAAATGGTTGCCAGAATTCCATTCAAGGACATTTATAACGTGGGCGCTCTCCAAGAGCTGTTGTTGACGGCGAATGGCGGAGCCAATGGTTGTGAGAATGGGCGTGCGCGAGCGCTCCTCCCGGTCACCAAGACTGAGATAACACGCCTTAGTCTGAGGCTCATTCGCCGTAGCAAAGTCAAGCCATCCCTTGTACCATACTGAAGGCGACGCAGCCACAACCGCATCAAAGGGCTGGCCTTGCTGATAGCCGGTCCACAGCGCAAAGAGGCCGGCCAAGGAATAGCCTCCCAAAATCACCTTCAGCGGAAGATTGTCGGGCGAAGACAACCGACAACTCTCATCAGCGACAATCTTTTGGAGGAGCTCAAGGGTGGCCTGCGCACCATTGCCGAATGGTGTCTTACCAAACACGGGAGGTGCCGGCCAAGGCGCCAGTTCATCAAACCATCGGTCGATATGTACGGCAATAAAGCAAAAGGGAACCGGGGCTTTGCTGCTGATCTCCCCTAATTCCATATCCAATTCTTCGAGGTCATGCCCGTCGACAGGCTGAACGAGGAGCATTCGCGGATGCTCGCCATTTTGAAAGACCGTGCACTGCCGGTCGTGGATAAAGATTTGATGTTTCATAGTCCTATATATTTCTGCCTACAAAGATAAGCAAAAAAATGCATAATGCATAATTGCCATGCAGTGCGGAAACTATTCATTATCGTAGGGTCGCACGAGCCAAAATTATGAATTACACGGCCTGTGCATGAATCACCCCATCGCACAAGAAAAAAGCAGACATGCTGATTTAAGCGGTGAACGAAACGATTACAGTTCATCATGCAGGGTAAACAGTGCTTTTTTCTTTGTGCATTGTTGTTGATTCATGATGCACTGCCTCAGCTTATGTCGGTTGGTCTTTGTCCGGTCGTAAACGACGATGAGCAGGGGGCGACGTCTACTCCAGGACGTAGAAAAGACTCCGGCTTCGGTGTGCAGCAAGGAATCGATTGTCGACCGCTGTTCCACGGGGACATCCACTAAGAACTTGGTCATCACTATATGGCTGTGGGCGGATGCTGCCATACTAAACATTATCCATATACCGACAACCGTCAGCGCCACTCTAATTTTAGCGCAGGAAAGACATCTTAAGGCGGAGCCTGTTTGCTCTCTCATCATACTCTGGTTCCTCATAATCTCTGAAAGAAATGATATTTGCGCCCCCACCGCACCTTTGTGATAGGGGACGCAATAATTGAATTGCGAATCAGCCTGGATGATTATCTCAGCTTCTTGAGGTTTACATGACTGTATATTTTCTCCACGATGAGTGGGAAGATAAACAGCGTGAAGATCGTGGCACCCACGAGCCCTCCGATGATCACCGTAGCGAGCGGCCGCTGGCTCTCACTGCCGATGCCGTGGCTCAGCGCAGCGGGCAACAGTCCGAGCGTGGCCATCATGGCCGTCATCAGCACGCTGCGGATGCGCGAGTGCATGCCACGCGTCACCGCCTCGGGGAGCGCATATCGATGGTGCAGGAAATGCTTGATATCCATGAGCATGATCACGCCATTCTGTATGCAGATGCCAAAGAGACAAATAAATCCTATACCCGCCGAGATCGAGAAGTTGGTATGGGTGAACAGCAGAATCAAGATGCCACCCACCGCCGCAAAGGGCACATTGGTGAGCACAAGTCCGGCATCGCGCGCATTACCGAAGAGCACGTAGAGGATGACAAAGATGAGCAGCACACTGATGGGCACCACCTGGGCCAGACGGGCCGATGCGCGCTTCTGGTTCTCGAAGTCGCCATTCCACGTGATCTTATATCCGGCCGGCAACTTCACGGCCCTGTCCACCTTGGCACGGGCCTCATCCACGGCCGAACCCATATCCCGGTCGCGCACGCTGAACTTCACTGCGCAATAGCGGCCATGGTTTTCACGATAGATGATGAGCGGACCGGTGATGGAGCGTATCGTAGCCAACTCACTGATAGGAATCATCTGCCCGTCTTCGGTGGGCACCTTGATTTTGGCGATGGTCTCTGCGTTGTTGCGGAAGGGTTCCTCATAGCGCACCACGAGGTTAAACTTGCGCTCGTCTTCATATACCTGCGAGGCAGCCTTGCCACCGATAGCCATCTCGATGATGCTCTGCACATCGTCTTTCTTCACACCGTAGCGTGCCAGCCGATCCTCATCGATATCGATCTGCAGTTCCGGCTGCCCCATGTTGCGTATCACGCCCAAGTCGGTGATGCCACGTATGGGTTTCATCGTGTGATACACCTGCCAGGCCAGCCGCTCGCTCTCGGCGAGATCCTTGCCGTAGACCTTGGCCACGATGGCGCCCTTCACACCGCTCACGGCTTCTTCCACATTGTCGGAGATGGGCTGAGAGAAGTTGAAGTCGATGCCGGGGTAAACGCTCAGCCGGCGGTTCATGTCGTCGACGACCTGCTCCTTGGTGCGGCCCGTCTTCCACTGTTTCTCAGGATAGAGTTTCACGAAGAATTCTATATTGTAGAATCCCGTGGCATCAGTGCCGTCGTTGGGCCGGCCGGTCTGTGTCATCACCTGACTCACCTCGGGATAGGTCAGCAGAATGGAGCGGAACTCATTGGCGAGTTTCACGCTCTGCGGCAGCGACACGCTCTGCGGCAGGGTGGCACGCGCATATATAGAGCCTTCGTTCATCTCGGGCAGAAACTCGGAACCCAACAGTTTGAAGCAGCCCAGTCCGGCCACCATACCCACGAGGGCCACGATGATCACCTTGCGGCAGTGGTGATGGCTATAGGCAAAGGCCGCGTCGGCATAGCGATAGATGAAGGCAAGAAAACGGTTCTTCTTTTCCCTCACATTCTTCTTGAGCAGCATCGACGACAGCACCGGCACCAGTGTGAGCGTGAATATCAAGGCACCAAGCAGGGCGAAACCGAGCGTATAAGCCAGGGGCGAGAACATCTTGCCCTCCACCTTCTGAAAAGTGAAGATCGGCATCAGCGCAGTGATGATGATGAGTTTGGAGAAGAACACCGACTTGGCCTTGCCGCGTGCCGTCTGGCGGATCATGCCCAGGTGGCTACGGCGGTTGAAGGCTTCCATGCCAATGGTGCGCGCCTGGGCCGACAAGGCCACGAAGAGGGCCTCCACCATCACCACGGCTCCATCGATGATGATACCAAAGTCGATGGCTCCCATAGAGAGCAGGTTGGCGCTCATACCGCACACGTGAAGGGCGATGAAGGCAAAGAGCAGCGCTAACGGAATCACAGAGGCCACGATGACTGTGGTGCGCCAGTCTTTCATAAAGAGCAGCACCACAAGCGTCACCAGGATGATACCTTCCAAGACATTGTGCATCACCGTGCCTACGGCCAAGTTGACGAGGTCTTCGCGGTCGTAGAAGGGTACGATCTTTACATCCTTCGGCAGGTCGTCGTGTTGTATCTCACCGATTTTACTCTTCAGGGCTTTGATCACTTGTTCGGTGTTCTCGCCCTTCCGCATCACCACGATGCCTTCCACCACATCGTCGCTCTTGCCGCGGCCTACTTGACCGAGCCGGGGCTGACAGCTTTCGTGCACGGTGGCGAGGTTGCGCACCAGGATGGGGGTGCCGCCAACGTTCTTCACCACAATGTCGCCTATCTCACGCACGTTATTGATCAGTCCGATGCCGCGCACCACGTAAGCCTGCGAACTGCGCTGTATCACATCGCCGCCCACGTTGACATTGCTGTTGGCGATGGCCTGGTAGAGTTCGAGCGAGCTCACGCCGTAGGTGGCTAACTGGTTGGGATTGACACTCACCTCAAAGGTTTTCACCTCACCGCCAAAGCTGACGATGTCGGCAATTCCGGGCACGGAGCGCAACTTACGCTCTATCACCCAGTCCTGCAAAGTTTTCAGATCGCGCACCGACCGCTTGTCGCTGCTGAGGGTATAGCGATAGATTTCTCCCGTCGGTCCCGACAGCGGTTGCACGTCGGGTTCTACACCGTCGGGCAGATCGGCATCGTTGAGAAGGTTGTAGACTTGCTGGCGGGCAAACTCGTCGTCGACATGATCGTCGAAGCACACGGTGACCACGGAGAGACCGAAAAGCGTTGTGGAGCGGATGTCGGTCTTCTTCTGCACCGAGTTCATGGCGATTTCAATAGGAATGGTGACAAACTTCTCTATCTCCTCGGCCGAACGTCCCGGCCATTGCGTGATGATGGTCACCTTGGTGTTGGTGACATCGGGGAAAGCGTCGATGGGGGTCTCTCTGAAGCTCACCACTCCCATGACCACGACGACCAGGGTGACAACCAGGATGAGGTACTTGCGCTTGAGCGAGAAAGCGATGATAGAATCGATAAACTTATTCATTGCCCAACGTGTTATAGACCAACAATGCGTTCTTACTCACGACACGCTCCCCGGAGCGAAGTCCGCTGAGGATATAAGCGTAGTCCTGTCCCACATGCTCTGTCTTGACGGGCTGGCGGCGATAGCGCTGGTTTCCTTCATCCACGACCACATAGTCCACGCCTCCATCGAAGACGATGGCCTTGGCGGGCACACAACAGAGCGCCTTGCTACCCACTCCGGTGGCCACATGCACAGTGGCGAACATGCCTGGGCGCAACAGTCCCTGGGTATTGTCGAGGGTGATGCGCACCTTCATGGTCTTGCTCTCGTTGTCGAGCACGCGGTAAATCTTGTCAATATGCCCGCCGAAGGTCTGGCCTTCGTAGGCCATCGTGGTAACAGTGACCGGTGCTCCCTGATGAATTTTCGCAATGTCGCTCTCATATACGTCGGCGATCACCCACACCCGACTGAGGTTGGCTATCTCTAAAGCCTCACCGCCGTCGCCGCCGTCCTGACTCACGAAGCTTTCGTTGTAGATGTTTTTCGCCGTGACATAGCCGCTGATGGGCGATCGCAAGACGGCCGTGGCCCGTCCGCCAAATCCGTTGATGCCTGCCACGGCAGCCAGACGGCTGCGTTCGGCACGTGCCATGGAGAGCTGTTCGCGGGCTTCGGCGACATCCTTGTCTGAAGCCATCCCCGAATGGTGCATATCCTGCTTCATCTGATAGTCACGCTGGGCCAGTTTGATTTGTGCGTCGACATCGGCAAGACCTTTGTTGTAGTCGGCGGCCTCCTCACTACGGATGACGGCCAATCGCTGTCCGGCGCCTACGCGGTCGCCTACTTCTACCGTGAGACCGCTCACACGGCCGCTGCAAGGGATGAAAATCTTGCGCACAAGGCTCTCGTCGCAACTCACGTCGCCATTGAGTGTGAGCTCATCACCATAACTGCGCATCTCCACGGGCGTGCTCTCCACCGCCTCTGAGCGCAAAGATTTGTAAGTGTCTGTCGCCGACTTCTTTTTCGGCGAGCAGGATGCCAGGCACAGAAGCCCGGCAAGGAATAAGATATTTTGTTGTTTCATTATTTTCAATTCTACGATCTTCTAATTCTTGATTACCTATGCAAGTTCCGCAAGTTGTTGGATTGTGAAACTTGACTTGCCAATTCTTTGTTTAAGCCTCTTTCGCGCCCACTGACACGTTGTTGTGTGGCGACTGCCATATTGTTGGATGGCGACTGCCGTATTGTTGGATGGCGACCGCCACACTGTTGGATGGCAACCGCCACACTGTTGTGCGGCGACCGCCACACTTTGTGGTTAACCTGTCGCACAGACTCAATAATAAGGATGAAATATCTTCGAAGCTTATGATTCGCGCTCACAAGCCTAACGATTAAATAAAACATTACCAACTCAGAGATACAAGTTAGCGACTTGAGGAACTTGAATTACCGAGTCCACTTTAAAAAGTCCAGTCTCTATCATTTCATAAGAAATTAGTTCAAATAAGCTTGCCCAAAGATGCTTGTATGTCGGATATTTTTTGTACCTTTACATCTGTAAACAAGAAGGCATAATAT
>Ga0256405_10005317_pt1 | contig 22497 bp, 23 predicted proteins | sample RumenRJG_02DNA_FD_189096 | JGI IMG/M metagenome (GOLD analysis project Ga0256405, IMG submission 189096) | Bovine rumen microbial communities from Lethbridge, Alberta, Canada - RJG_02 | ecosystem: Host-associated > Mammals > Digestive system > Stomach > Rumen | place: Canada: Alberta... | reverse complement strand
GGGCATCAGGTGCCCCTCGATGATCTCCACGCCCTTCCACTGGCACAGCTGCCTGAGGATCTCCCCCAGGTCCTTCCGGTATTGGTTGTATATCACCTTCCGTCTATACTTTGGTGCGAACACGATGTGGTACTTGCACAGCCACTTCGTGTGCGCGAGGCTGTTGGCCTTCTGGGCCATGGCATCACCTTCCCCCTGGGGCCGGCGACCTGAACAATCACCATCCTAGGGGGAAGGCTTCCTGTTGCATAGCACCTTGCGTCCCCCACCCGCATAGCGGGTGGTTCTTTGTGCCGCGCTACGCGCGGCACAGGGTTGAGGACCCTTGAAGCGGACGGCCCCGGTTTCCCGGGGCCGCTTTTTTCTCCGATTCGACGAACACGAAGAGGGGGTACCCCCTACGTTGTGAAACCGCCGGCTATGCGCGGATCTCGACCACACCCGACCAGGGCGTGACGGTGTGGAAACGCACGCCGGGAAGCTCCGCTGCCAGCTCGTCGGCGACGCAGTAGATCTCGTCGTCATCCCAGCTGTCGCCGGCGGCGGCACGCGCGGCGTCGCGGTCTGCGGCGCTCTGGAACGCGACGTCGCCGATCAGCACCGCACCGCCGGGCTCGAGCAGCCCGAGCAGGCGGCGGATGAGCGCGACCTTGTCGGCGTCGTCGATGTGGTGGATCGCGTAGGTGCTGATGATCGCACGGTAACCGCTCCCCCACTCCGACGGCAGCTCGTCGCGCAGGTCGGCCAGGTTGAGGTGCGCCGAAGGGACGCGCTTCTCGGCGAGGGCGAGCATCTGGCGCGCGGAATCGACGCCGTAGACCTCGCAGCCCGCATCGGCGAGCTCCCCGAGCAGGATGCCCGGCCCGCAGCCCAGGTCGAGCACCTTGGCGCCCGTCTCGAGATGGGCGAGCTCCTTCACGAGGCCCATCATCTGCGTGCGGCCGCCGAAGGGATAGCCTCCCTCGGCCTCCCAGCGCGCGGCGTCGCGCTCGTAATCGAGCGCCCACGCCTCGAACTGCTCGACGTCGTACATCAGCGGACGACCTTCAGGGCGACCTCGGCGAGCTGGTCATCCGAGACGGCGCTCGGTGCGTCGCTCATGAGGTCGGAACCCGACGTGGTCTTGGGGAACGCCATGACGTCGCGGATGGAGTCGCTGCCGGTGAGCAGCATGCACACGCGGTCGAGGCCGAGCGCGAAGCCGCCCATCGGGGGCGCGCCGTACTCGAGGGCGTCCATGAGGAAGCCGAACTGCGCGCGGGCGCGCTCCTCCGTGAAGCCGAGGAGCTTGAGGATGCGCATCTGCAGCTCGGCATTGTGGATGCGCATGCCGCCACCGCCTGCCTCGTAGCCGTCCATGACGAAGTCGTAGGTCCAGGAGCCGACGGAGAGCGGGTCGCTCTCGAGGCGGTCGATGTCGGCCTCGACGGGCTGGGTGAAGGGCTGGTGCTCGGCCGCGTAGGCGCCGCGCTCCTCGTCCCAGTGCACGAGCGGGAAACCCACGACCCACAGGAAGTCGTGGCCCTCGCGCGGGATCTCGAGGACGTTGGCCATGTGGTTGCGCATGCCGCCGAGGATCTCGTCGGTCTCGAGGCGGCCGCCCACGGCGAACAGCACGAGGCTGCCGGGTTGGGCGCCCATCTCGGCCTTGAGGGCGTCGAGCTCCTCGGACGAGAGGAACTTGGCGATGGGGCTCTGGACGGAGCCATCCTCCTTGAAGGCCACCCACGCGAGGCCCTTGGCGCCGAACGCCGCCGCGACCTCGGAGAGCTTGTCGATCTTGGAGCGGCCCCACACGCCGGCGCCCGGGCAGCAGATGGCCTTGATGTGCTGGCCTTCGGTGTTCGCGGCAGAGGCGAAGAGCTTGAAGCCGGAGCTGGCGAAGATGCCGGTCACGTCGTGGAGCTCCATGCCGATGCGGGTGTCGGGCTTGTCGATGCCGTAGGTGTCCATGGCATCCCAGTACTGGATGCGGCGCAGCGGGAGCTCCATCTTCACGCCCATCTTGGCGAAGGCGTCGGCGAAGACCTCCTCGAGCGCGCCCATGACGTCGTCCTGCTTGACGAAGGACATCTCGATGTCGACCTGCGTGAACTCGGGCTGGCGGTCGGCGCGCAGGTCCTCGTCGCGGAAGCACTTGGCGACCTGGTAGTAGCGCTCGACGCCACCCACCATGAGGAGCTGCTTGAGCAGCTGCGGGCTCTGCGGCAGCGCGTAGAAGTTGCCCGGCTGCAGGCGCGAGGGCACGATGAAGTCGCGCGCGCCCTCGGGCGTGGACTTGAACAGCGACGGCGTCTCGACCTCCATGAACCCGCGGTCGTGCAGCGCCTGGCGGATGGCGAAGGTGAAGTCCGAGCGCAGCTTGAGGTTGGCCATCATCTTGGGACGGCGGATGTCGAGGTAGCGGTACCTGAGGCGCAGGTCCTCGCTGGTCTCGATGTGGTCCTCGATCTGGAACGGCGGGGTCTTGGAGGTGTTCAGGACCTCGACGCGGGTGCAGAGCACCTCGACCTCGCCGGTCGCGAGGTTGGGGTTGGTCTGGCCCTCGATGCGATGGCGCACCTCGCCCTCGACGAGGATCGGCCACTCGGGACGCACGGTCTCGGCAGCTGCGAAGACCTCGGGCGCGCACAGGTCGGGATCGAAGAAGATCTGGGTGAGGCCCTCGCGGTCGCGCAGGTCGATGAAGATGAGGCCGCCGAAGTCGCGGCGGGCACGGACCCATCCGGTAAGCGTGACAGTCTGGCCGATGTTCTCCGCACGCAGCTCACCGCAGGAGTCCGTGTGCATGGAATGAAGCGCCATGGCTTCTCCTCTCGTCTCTGCCGCCCCGTGTCGGTACGGGCGGCTCCCCAGCAGACGGCAACGCCGCGTAGACGGCACGTCGTTGCACAGCCCATCCATAGTAGCACCGCGCGGCGCGTCCGAACGCACGGGCGGGCGCTTCACAAAAGGTGTTGGCACGGAAAGGCCCCGTTTTGAGCACAAAGGGCACTTATTCCGAGGTTTTTGGGTCTCGTTTCGCCATCGGAGTAATAGATGGATTGCAAAACCGCAGGTCAGAAGGGTGGGCATATGGCTCCGATGGGCAATTGGCACCGAAAAACTTCGGAATAAGTGCCCTTTGTGCTCAAAACGGGGCTTTTCCGTGCACGGGGCGGTTCCCGAACGGACGGAGCGGATCTGTGCAAGAATTGATAGACACGGTTTTCGGAAAGAAGGGGCTCATGTACCGGCTCGTCGTATTCGACCTCGATGGCACGCTGCTCGATACCCTCGCCGACCTCGCATTCTCGACGAACGAGGCGCTGGAGGCGCATGGCCTGCCCACGCGGACCATCGACGAGGTGCGCCGCTTCGTGGGCAACGGCATCCGCAAGCTCATCGAGCGCGCCGTGCCCGCAGGCACCGGCATCGAGACGGTCGATGCGGTCTTCGACGATTTCAAGCGCTCCTACGCGATCCATGCCGCCGACACCACGCACCCCTACTCCGGCGTCCCCGCGCTGCTGAAGGGCCTGCGCGACGCGGGCATCCACTGCGCGCTCGTCTCGAACAAGGCCGACTTCGCCGTGCAGGAGCTGGTCGAACGCTACTTTCCCGGCAAGCTCGACATAGCCGTCGGCGAGCGCGAGGGCATCGCCAAGAAGCCCGCGCCCGACATGCTCGAGCACGTCCTCGCCGAGCTCGGCGTCCCCAAGGATGAGACGGTCTACGTGGGCGACTCCGAGGTCGACTTCGCCACGGCAGCCAACACGGGCTGCGATCTCGTGCTCTGCTCGTGGGGTTTCAGGAGCGTGGAGGAGCTGCGCGCGCTCGGCCCCGCGCGCATCGTTGGAACGCCCGAGGAGCTCCTCGCAACCCTGCTCGGATGAGCTTGTGGAATCGCTGTGGAGCGCTCCCGCCCACCCGCCGATTACGCTGTTCTGCGACCAATTTGCAAACCAGATGAAACTTTCACCCCGCAGGGCGGTATAGTTTTTTTAACTGCAGGCCGCAACCCTCTGAAAGGACGTTGCCATGGGCAAGAAAGCAACCGAGGCTCTCGAGATAAGCTACGAGGAACTGGCCGACTACCTGCACTACAACCATTCGGTGTACATGCGAGTCGGCCATGACATCTACTACCTGACCGATGCCAACTTCGAGGCATGGCGCGCGCAGGACACCTCCAAGCTCAACCACAAGAACCACTTCACCGATTGCAGCCCGCTTGTCCCCACGGTCGACGAGTTCCTCTCGATCCCCTTCATCCACGGCGAGACCATCAAGGACGTCTTCGATCACGCGACGTTCTACGCCTCCATCAAGGAGTAGCTCCGCAGCATACGGAACGCGAAGGGGCAGGCTGCGCGCCTGCCCCTTTCATTTTGCGCAACTTCGGGGGGTACCCCCTGTTTTGTGAACCCGCTACTTCCCGTCGCCCTCGCGCTCGAGGTCGTGGAGCAGGGCGCGGTACTCGTTCTCGACCGCGACCTTGTGCGGCGAGCGCTTCGCGTAGGCGCGCACCTGGGCGCGCGACTTGTTGATCGGCTGCAGCGTGCCCGGCCCCGCGATGCAGCCGCCCGGGCAGGCCATGCCCTCGAGCAGGTACCCCGGGTACTTGCCCTTCACGGCGTCCTTCATCATCTGGCGGCACTCGTCGAGGCCCTCGGCGCCCACCGTGCGCACCTCGCGGTCGGGGTCCTTGGAGCGGATCACGTTGACCACCGCATTGGCGACGCCGCCCGCGATCGCGAACCCGCGGCCGTCGGCAGACGCGACGGCGAAGTCGCTCTTGTTGTCGTCATGCAGCGCGAGGTAGTCGATCTCCCGGGCATCCATCATGCCCGCCATCTCCTCGAACGTGAGCACGAAGTCGACCTCGCTGCGGACCGACGTGCGCATGGCCTCGAGCTTCTTGGCCGAGCAGGGCCCCACGAAGACGATCTTGGCGCCGGGATGCTGCGAGCGGACCATGCGGGCCGTGAGCACCATGGGCGTGAGCGCCATCGAGATGCAGTCGGCGTGCTCGGAGAACTCGGTCTTGGCCATGACCGACCACGCCGGGCAGCACGAGGTGCCCATGAACGGCAGCTTGCCGGGCACCTCCTCCATGAAGTCCTCGGCCTCCTCGACGGTGCAGAGGTCCGCGCCGATGGCGACCTCCTCCACGCCCGAGAAGCCCAGCTGCTTGAACGCCTCGCGCAGCTTGCCCACGTTGCCCTTGCCGCCGAACTGACCCACGAAGGCCGGCGCCACGATGGCGATGACCTCCTCGCTGTGCATGATCGCCCAGATGACCTGGCCGATCTGGCTCTTGTCGGCGATGGCGCCGAAGGGGCAGTTCACGAGGCACTGGCCGCACGAGACGCACCGCTCGTAGTCGATGTCGGCGCGGCCGTGCTCGTCGGAGCCGATGGCGTGCATGCCGCACGCCTCCGCGCACGGGCGCTCGTGGTGGTGGATCGCATGGTACGGGCAGGTCTTGAGGCACAGCCCGCACTTGACGCACTTCTCCTGGTCGATGTAGGCGCGCTTGTTGACGAACGAGATGGCGCCCTTGGGGCAGATCTCGCGGCAGGGGTGCGCGAGGCAGCCCTGGCAGGCGTCGGTGACCTCGAACACGTTGTCCTTGCAGGCGTTGCAGGCGAACTTGATGATGTTGATGAGCGGCGGCTGGTAGTGGCGCACGGCCGCGGCGGCGCCGTGCAGACCCTCGGAGACGTGCGTGGGTCGGTCGAGGTCCTGGAGCGGCAGGCCCATGGCCAGGCGGATGCGCTCGGTGATGACCGCACGCTCGAGGAAGACGCTCTCGCGGTAGGTGGCCACGTCGCCGGGCAGGATCGTATAGGGCAGCTCCTCGAAGCACGCGTCGATGAAGTCGAGCGCCGCGTGGCCCTCGAGCGCGCCGGCCTCGTAGCACACGCGCGCGACCTCGCGGAATACCTTCCGGCGGATCTCGGTCAGGTTGGTGTACACGCCGCGCATGGTATCGGGCATCAGGGTCTCCCGTCGTCTCGGAACAACATCGTCATAGCATCAGTATGGACCACTCGTGGCCGGCAGGAACGGGCGCATCGGCAAATCGCGGAGGCCAGGCGGTCCTGAGCAGCAGCTCCTCGGAAGTGACGGGATGGACCAGCCGCTCCTCGAGCGCGTGGAGCATGAGGCCGCCCTTCGACGCGGGCCCTTGGTACAGCGCGTCGCCCAACACCGGATGGCCGATCGAGGCCATGTGCACGCGGATCTGGTGGCGCCGCCCGGTGAGGAGCTCGAGCTCCACGAGCGTGGCGTTGCCGTAGCGCGCCAGCGGCCGCACGATGGTCGCAGCGTGCTTGCCGGTCTTCGAAACGCGCATGCGCCGCGCGTCGTGGCGGTCGCGGCCGATGGCGGCGTCGATGGTGCGCTCCCCGCCCGCAAGCCGTCCCGCGACGAGCGCGATGTAGCGCTTGCGGACGGCACCCGACACCACGGCGGCGTCGAGCGCGGGCTGCACCTCCTTGTCGAGCGAGAAGAGCACGAGCCCCGTGGTCTCGGAGTCGAGGCGCTGGACGGCCTGGGCGCAGGCGATGCCGGTCGCCTCGCGCACGAGGTCAGTCAGGGTGCGTGCGCCGGTGCCGTCGCCGTGGACGAGCAGGCCGGCGGGCTTGTCGGCCGCGAGAAGCCACGCATCCGCATAGACCTGCGTGATTCCGTCCATCATTTTTCCATCCATCGAACACATCCTCGCGGCCGCCTTCGGGTAGACTTGGCTGCAGTGATTCAATCGTAGCCCAAACGCCGAGGAGCACCCATGGATCAGACGCACAACGCCTCCGAGGAAACCCGCAAGCTCGACAGCCTTCCCGAGATTGACGCCAAGAAGCCCGCGCTCACGCCCGTCGGCCAGATCGACGATGACGACGCGGAGAGCGCCGCGGCGTACCAGAGCCTCATGCGCCACCGTGCGGAGCGCCGCCGCAAGAAGATCGTGCGCATCGCCATCGCGGCGGGCGTCATCGCGGCCATCGGCATCTTCCTCGGCGTCGGCAAGCTCATCTCGGGCGGCGGTTCCGAAGGCGGCGAGGCGGCGATCCCTACCGAGTTCGTCTACCGCGACGACTTCCGCGAGTCCATCTCGGGCACCGGCAACGCCAAGCCGCTCGAGCAGGTCACCGTGGCGGCTGACCTCACGGGCGAGGTCATCTCCGTCGATGTGGCCGTGGGCGATGTCGTCTTCAAGAGCCAGCAGCTCATGACCATCAAGAACGACAGCCTCGACACCGACGCCGACGAGGCGTGGTTCAAGTACAAGGAGGCCGAGACCGCCGAGGACGCCGCGCAGACCGAGCTCAACTACGTGTGGGGCACGAGCGACGACCAGGCCGAGCGCGACCGCGTCTACATCGCGCTCATGCGCGCCCGCGCCGCCACCCAGGCCGCCTACGACGCCTACGAGCAGGCCGCGACCAGGGCGCACGACCGCACCGTGCGCGCGCCCATCGACGGCACCGTGATCTCGCTGGGCGGCGTCGCCGTGGGCCAGCAGCTCGGAGCCGCAACAACCCCCGAAGGCCAGGGCCAGACGCCCTCCGCGTCCGCGAGCACCGGCATCCAGCTCGCCGACCTCTCGCAGATGACCGTCGCCATCGAGGTCAACGAGATCGACATCACCAAGGTCGCCGTGGGCCAGCACGCCACCGTGACCTTCTCGGCGCTGCCCGGCGTGGAGTCCGAGGCCACCGTGACCGAGATCGCCACGCTCTCATCGGGCGGCGGCGAGGGCGGCTACTATGGCGGCGGCAACGTGACCTACACCGTGACGCTGCTCATCGAGAACCCCGATCCGCAGCTCAAGCCCGGCATGACCGCGAGCGCGCGCATCGACGTGCAGTACCTGCCCGGCGCGCTCTGCGTCTCGACCAGCGCGCTCATGACCGATGACGGCGAGAACTACTACCTCATGGTGGTCGACCCCGAGACCCGCGAGGCCATGCCCGTCACGGTGACCGTACTCGCCGAGGGCTCCACCACCGCCGCCATCGAGGGCGCCGTGGCCGAGGGCGACGAGGTCCAGAGCGGCCTCTCGATGCCCACCGCAGAGGGCGCGGAATACGAGACGGGCGGGGCGGTGATCTTCTAGCCATGACACTGCCCGTCATCGACATCCGCCACATCCACCGCATCTACGAGACCGAGGCGGGTCTCACGCACGCGCTGCGCGGGGTGTCGCTCACCGTGGAGCGCGGCGAGTTCCTCGCCATCATGGGCCCGTCCGGCTCGGGCAAGTCCACCCTCATGAACATCCTGGGCTGCCTCGACTCCCCCACCTCGGGCTCGTACCGCCTGGAGGGTCTCGAGGTGAGCACGCTCGATGACGACGACCTCGCCGAGATCCGCGCCACGCGCCTGGGCTTCGTGTTCCAGTCGTTCAACCTGCTGCCGCGCGCCACGGTGCTGCGCAACGTGATGCTGCCGCTCGTCTACTCCGACGTGCCCCGCGCCGAGCGCGAGTGGCGCGCGTGGAAGGCCCTGAAGTCTGTCGACCTGCCCGAGGAGTACTACGAGCACAAATCCAACGAGCTCTCGGGCGGCCAGATGCAGCGCGTCGCCATCGCGCGCGCCCTCGTGAACGACCCGGCGCTCATCCTCGCGGACGAGCCCACGGGCAACCTCGACTCCGCAACCAGCGAGATGGTGCTGCAGACGTTTGCGCGCATGAAGGAGCGCGGCAAGACCATCGTGCTCATCACGCACGACCCCGAGGTGGCAACCTGGGCAGACCGCACGGTGCACATCCGCGACGGCAAGCTCCTCACCGATGAGCAGGAGCGCGCCTTCACCGCGCGCTACGAGCGGAAGGGGGCGACCACATGAGAGCGGGAGACCTTCTCCGCGAGACGGGCTCGGCCCTCGACTCCAACCGCGGCCGCAGCCTCCTCACGGTGCTCGGCATCGTCATCGGCATCGCCGCCGTCATCGCCATGACCGCCCTCATCGACGGCGTGAAATACGCGCTCGTGGGCCAGCTCGGCCTCAACCGCGCGCGTCTCGTCTACATCTACTGCTGGACGCCGTACGGCAGCGTCACCGCGAACGACCTCGACAAATGGGAGCGCGACCTGCCCGAATACGAGTTCATCACGGGCACAGCCTACGGCTGGGGCGACATGACCGCCGGCGCCAACAGCTCGAACGGCCAGATCATGGGCACCTACCCCGAGTTCTTCGACGCCATGGGCATCAACCTGGTCAAGGGGCGCTTCTACACCGAGCGCGAGGTCGACAAGGGCTCGCTCGTCATCGTGATCGACGAGACCACCGCCCGCACGCTCTTCGGCGCGGAGGGCGATGCGCTGGGCAAGGCCATCAAGATCGGCAACTACGAGTTCGAGGTCATCGGCGTGACCGAGGCCTCGCAGATGACGTCGAACACCTCCTACATGCCCTTCTCCACGCTCAACACGCGCGTCAACAACTACGAGAGCGTCGACCAGATCCTGGGCTATGCGCGCGAGGACGTCGATCCCGATGCGCTCGCCGAGAAGACCGACGGCTACCTGCGGTCGCTCTACAACATCGACGAGGAGGAGGGCAACGGCTACGTGTACGTCTATACGATGGCGTCGGTCACGCGCCAACTCGACTCCACGATGATGTCGTTCCAGCTGCTCATGACCGCCGTGGCGTCGATCTCGCTCATCGTGGGCGGCATCGGCATCATGAACATGATGCTCACCAACGTGACCGAGCGCATCCGCGAGATAGGTCTGCGCAAGGCGCTCGGCGCCCGTGCCGGCGACATCACCCTGCAGTTCCTGCTCGAGAGCATCACGCTCTGCGTGGCGGGCGGCGTGATCGGCATCCTCGCAGGCTACGGCGGCGCGTGGGCGCTCGCGGGCCTGGCCAGCGGACTCGCGGGCATCGAGGGCGTCACCCCCGTCATCACGCCCGGAGCCGTGGGCATGGCCACGGGCATCTGCGTGGGCATCGGCGTCGTGTTCGGGTACTATCCCGCGCGCCGCGCGGCACGTCTCGACCCCGTGGAGTCGCTCAGGTACCAGTAGCGGCGATCGTCGGGCGGATTCCGGAAAAACGTTGAGACGGACGCGGCGCCGAACGCGTAATACTGCTCAGGACGCGTTCGACGCACCTGTTACACTTTTTTATGGACGCAAACCCCGTCGAAAGGACCGAACGATGAAGTACGAGATCAGGGGCGGCCAGTTCCCCGTCGTCATCTGCACGCTCGACCCCAACGAGTCGATGATCACCGAGGGCGGCTCGATGGTGTGGATGACCCCCAACATGCACATGGAGACCAGCGGCGGCGGCCTCGGCAAGATGTTCTCGAAGGCCTTCTCGGGCGAGAGCATGTTCCAGAACCGCTACACCGCGACGGGCGGCCCCGGCATGATCGCCTTCGGCTCGAGCTTCCCCGGCAAGATCATGGCCATCCAGCTCGCGCCCGGCCGCGATTTCATCCTGCAGAAGCGCTCCTTCCTCGCGAGCGAGGCCACCGTCAACCTGGACATCCACTTCAACAAGAAGGCCAGCGTGGGCATCTTCGGCGGCGAGGGTTTCATCATGCAGCGCGTCTCCGGCACCGGCATGGTCTTCGCCGAGATCGACGGCGAGCTCGTCGAGTACCAGCTCGCTCCCGGCCAGCAGATGATCGTCGACACGGGCAACGTGGCGGGCTTCGAGCCGTCCGTCCAGATCGAGATCCAGCAGGTCCCGGGCCTCAAGAACAAGATGCTCGGCGGCGAGGGCTTCTTCAACACCGTGCTCACCGGCCCCGGCCGCATCTGGCTGCAGACGATGCCCATCTCCGGCGTCGCGAGCGCCATCCAGCCCTACATCGTCACGAGCTGATCCGCCCGACCATAACAGCAGACAGTTACCCGGTCGTTTGAGACAGTTACCCGGTCGTTTGTCTCATATGGGACAAACGACCGGGTAACTGTCTCATGGGTAACTGTCTCATGCGCTAGAGCTTGGAGGAAACGGCCGCGGCGAGCTGGTCGAGCGGAACGAGGACCTGCTCGTGCGTCTGCATGTCGCGGACGGTCGCGCCGCCTGCGGCGACCTCGTCGGGACCGAGCACCACGACCGCGCGGGCGCCGAGCTTGTCGGCGAGCTTGAACTGGCCCTTGAGCGAGCGGCCCTGATAATCCTGCTCGGTGCGGATGCCCGCGGCGCGCAGCAGGCGCGTGGCGGAGAAGGCCGCACCGCGCGCATCGGGCGTGCAGGCCACGAACGCGCAGGGCGCAGGCGGCGTCTCGAGCGTGCGGCCGAGCGCCTTCAGGGCGAGCGAGATGCGCTCGAAGCCCACGGCGAAGCCGATGCCCGGGGTGGGCTTGCCGCCCTCGAGCTCCACGAGGCCGTCGTAGCGTCCGCCGCCGCCGATCGCGCCGACGCCCGCCTCCTCGACGTCAACCTCGAAGACCGTGCGGGTGTAGTAGTCGAGGCCGCGCACGAGCGTCGGATCCTCGGCATACGCGATGCCCGCCTCGTCGAGATAGGCCTTGACCTGCGCATAGTGCGCGCCGCAGTCCTCGCAGAGGTTGTCTGTCACGAGCGGCGCGCCCTCCATGACGGCGCGGCACGCGGGATTCTTGCAGTCGAAGGCGCGCAGCGGGTTGAGCTCGGCGCGCTCGCGGCAGTCGTCGCACATCTCGTCGGCGTGGTCGAGGATGAACTGGCGCACGCTCGCGCGATAGCGGGGGCGGCACGCCGCGTCGCCCATCGAGTTGATGCGCAGCGAGAGGGACTCCGCGGGGAAGCCCAGCTTCACGAAGAACTCGACGAGCATGATGATGAGCTCGGCATCGAGCGCAGGGTCGGAGGCGCCGAGCACCTCGACACCCACCTGGTGGAACTGGCGCAGGCGGCCCTTCTGGGGACGCTCGCCGCGGAACATCGGGCCGGCGTACCAGGCCTTCATGGGCGCGGCGCCCTGCGGCACGAGGTTGTTCTCGACGGCCGCGCGCACGAAGCCCGCGGTTCCCTCGGGGCGCAGCGCCAGACGCTGGCGGGCCTTCAGGCGGCTCTCGGTGCCTGCGGCGAGCAGGTCGCCGAGCAGCGCGCCGGACACCACGCGGAACATCTCCTTGCGCACCACGTCGGTCGATTCGCCGATGCCGTGGACGAAGGTGTCGACCTGCTCGAGCGCGGGCGTCTCGACGGCGTCGAAGCCGTAGGCCGAGAAGACCTCGCGCGCGACGTCGAGCATGTGCTCCCACTCGCGCATGTATCCGCCGAGCAGATCCTCGGTTCCCTGCACCTTCTGTCCCATGTGATGCCCTTTCGTGCCGATAGGTCGTGACAAGAGAAGAGTATAGCAGCCGACGGGTCGCATAGAATGGATGCAGGCAAGGGAAGGAGCATCCATGGAGCACAAGGGAACGGTCACGCTCGAGTCGAAGCGCCTCAAGCTGCGCCGCATCTGCGCGGGCGACGCGCCGGCGATGTTCTCCAACTGGGCATCCGACGCCGAGGTCACGCGCTACCTCACGTGGCAGCCGCACGAGAGCATCGAGGTGACGGAGCGGGTCATCGCCTCGTGGGTTGCGTCCTACGACGACCCCGCCTTCTACCAGTGGGCCATCGAGCTGCGCGAGACGGGCGACGTCGTGGGCACCATCTCGGTGGTGGGCTGGTCCCTCGCAGGCTCCTGCGCCGAGATCGGCTACTGCATCGGGCGCGCGTGGTGGCATCAGGGCATCACGAGCGAGGCGCTGGCCACGGTGATCGATTTCCTGTTCGGCGAGGTGGGCGTCAAGCGCATCCGCTCCGTACACGACGTGGAGAACCCCAACTCCGGCGGCGTCATGCGCCACTGCGGCATGACCTACGCGGGAACCGAGCGGCGCGCCATGCGCAACAACCGGGGCGTGGTGGACGTGGACGTCTACGACATCATCCCCGAGGACTGGAAGGCCGCCCGTCACGCCCGCGAGCTCATGGAGAAGAAGGCCGTCGCCCATCCCAAGGGCACGAAGACCCGCGCGGCATCGGCCACCGTGACCACGCATCTTCTCCGCCACGAGGACATCAACGGGTCGAACCGCCTCTTCGGCGGCCGCCTCATGGAGTGGATCGACGATGCGGCGGGAACGGCTGCCATCAGGCACTGCGGCATCTACGTGACCACGGCGTGCGTCGACACGCTCGAGTTCCGCTCGCCCGCATTCCTCGGCGACATCGTGGTCATCGAGGCCGAGGTCACCTACGTGGGCAAGAGCTCGCTCGAGGTGCGCGTGAACTCCTACGTCGAGGACCCGGCAAGCGGCACCCGCGCCCTCATCAACAGGGCGTTCCTCACGGAGGTCTGCGTGGACGACGATGGCAGGCCCTGCGTGGTCCCCTACGGCCTCGCGCTCACGAAGGCCGAGGAGTTCGTGGACTGGGAGGATGCGCTGTTCCGCAAGGAGGTCCACACGACGCGGCGCGAGTCGGGCGTCTAGCCCTTGCGTCCAAAGCACCCCTAGGAGTTCTGAGGCACCACGCCCACGCGGATTTCTTCGTCGAAGTGGCAATAATTCGCACTTGTCGGCGGTTTTCTGGTATCGAAAAAGACGGGTTCGCATTCTCGAAGCTCTGACCTGCGCAAACACAGGTCTGGTATTTCCCCGATGGCGTTTTGAAACCCCAAAACCGCCGACAACTCCCGTTTTTTGCCACTCGGACGTTGATTTCCGCGCAAGAGGACGATGGTAGACGGAATCGACGCCAAAAAGAGCCCCCGCCTTCCGATGGAGGGCGGGGGCGGCGTTTGGCGATGGCTCAGAAGCTAGGCGATCTCGTGGACCCAGCCCTCGGGACCCTCGATCTCGCCGGCCTGGATGCCGGTGAGGGTGGCGCGGAGCTTGGCCAGGACGGGGCCGACATGCTCCATGCCGGCGCCGAAGACATGCTCGTTGCCCTCGAGGTCGACGACCTTGCCCACGGGGCTGATGACGGCGGCGGTGCCGCACATGCCGCACTCGACGAACTGGTCGATCTCGTCGAAGCGCACCGGGCGCTGCTCGACCTTGAGGCCGAGGATGTCCTCGGCGACGGTCACGAGCGAGCGGCGGGTGATCGACGGGAGGATGGAGTCGGTGAAGGACTGCGGGACCACGAGGCCGCCGTCAGCGGTGACGAACAGGAAGTTGGCGCCGCCGGACTCCTCAACGTAGGTGCGGGTCTGGCTGTCGAGGAACATGTTGTCGGCGAAGCCCTCGGCGTGGGCCTCGACGCTCGGATAGAGCGACATGGCGTAGTTGAGGCCGGCCTTGATGTTGCCGGTGCCGTGGGGTGCGGCGCGGTCGAACGCGGAGACCTTGAGCGCCACGGGCTGGACGCCGCCCTTGTAGTACGGGCCGACGGGCGTGACGAGGATGCGGAACTGGTACTCGGTCGCGGGCTTGACGCCGATGACGTCGCCGGTGGCGATCATGAACGGACGGATGTAGAGCGTGGCGCCGCTGCCGAAGGGAGGAACCCACGCGAGGTTGGCCTTGACGACCATCTCGACCGCATTGATGAAGCGGTCGACGGGGAACGGCGGCATGCAGATGCGCTGGGCGGAGTCGTACATGCGCTGGGCGTTCATGTCCGGGCGGAAGCAGACGATGCGGCCGTCCTTGGTGGTGTAGGCCTTGAGACCCTCGAAGACCTCCTGGCAGTAGTGGAAGATGCCCGCGCACTCGCTCATGACGATGGTGTGGTCGGGCGTGAGGATGTCCTCGCCCCAGGCGCCGTCCTTGTAGTTGCAGGCGTAGCTGTAATCGGTCTTGGTGTAGGCAAACATCAGGCTGCCCCAGTCGATGTCCTTCTTCTCCATGATGGATCTCCCTCGACGCGGAACGAATCGATGAATACTAAGATAACGCTCCGCGCGCAGGTCGCCGCGGCTGTTGCCAAGCATTTACAATGGGGACGAAATGGAAAAGCGGCTAAAGGAGCTTCCCATGCGCATGTTCCGCAACGACTATTCCGAGGGCGCCGCGCCCGAGATCCTCGAGGCGCTCGTCTCGACCAACGCCGAGCAGCACGTGGGCTACACCGAGGGCGACCCCTACTGCGAGCGGGCGCGGGAGCTCATCCGCGCGGCGTGCGGGCGCGACGACGTGGACGTCGAGTTCTGCATCGGCGGGACGAGCGCCAACATCGTGGGCGTCACGGGGATGCTCCGCGACTGGGAGGGCGTCATCTGCACACGCGACGGCCACATCAACGTGCACGAGACCGGCGCGATCGCTGCCTGCGGCCGCACCGTGCTGCCCACACGCGATGCCGACGGGTTCCTCTCGGTCGAGGAGGCCGAGCGGGTCTTCACGTTCCAGACGGGCACCGGCCGCCACATGACACGACCCGCGGCGATCTACATCTCCAACACCACCGAGCTCGGCGGCGTGTGGAGCCGCGCGCGCTTCGATGCGATCTGCGATTGGGCCGAGAGCCGCGACCTCAAGGTGTTCCTCGACGGCGCGCGTCTCGGCAGCGCCCTCACCTCCCCCGCAGCCGACGGCCTCACGCTGGAGCACATCGCCGCACGCGCGAGCGCGTTCTACATCGGCGGCACGAAGAACGGCATGCTCTTCGGCGAGGCCATGGTCATCGCCGACCCCGCCCTCAAGGAGGCGTTCGGGTATCTCGTGAAGGAGCGCGGCGGGCTCATGGCGAAGGGGCGCCTCTTGGGCGTGCAGTTCGCGCGCGCGTTCGTGCCCGAGGCCGACGGCGAGGTGCTCTACTGGAAGCTCGCGCGCGGGGCCAACGAATGCGCGTTCAAGCTGCGTGCGGGGCTGGTCGAGCTGGGTTTCGAGCCGGCGGGAGATGCGCCGTCCAACCAGCAGTTCTTCCTCTTCGAGCCAAAGGTCGCGGCTGCGTTCGCCGAGACTGCGGGCTGCGAGATCTTCGAGTATCTGCCCGACGGACGCGCGCTCACGCGTTTCGTATGCTCATGGGCGACGAAACCCGCCGACGTCGACGAGCTTCTCGCCTTCGCCGCCGCGCTCTAGGGGACAGGTTGTTCGTTCCCTTTTGGCACAGGGGGACAGGTTGTTTGTGCCGTTTTGGGCACAAACAACCTGTCCCCCTGTGCCAAAAGGGAACGAACAACCTGTCCCCCTGTGCGATTACCAGCGGTCGATGGTCTCGTCGGCAGAGGATCGGTCCTGCACGACGACGCTGCCCGTGAACGCGACGGTGTAGATGCCGGCAGCATGCGCGGCCGCGATGCCGGAAGGCGAATCCTCGTAGGCGATGCACTCCCCCGCCTCGACGCCGAGCACCTCGAGCGCGCGCAGGTAGACGTCAGGTTCGGGCTTGAGGTGCCCGACCATGTCGCCGCAGACGATGGCGTCGAACAGATGCACCATACCCAGGCGGTCAAGCGCCATGACCACGTTGAACGCCGAGGTGGACGACGCGATAGCGCACGCGATCCCGCGCTCCCGCAGCCCCTCGATGAACGCCACCACTCCGTCGAAGGGCACGAGCGCCGCATGGTAGTACGTCTCGCGGCAATCGTCCAGATCGCGCAGGTAATCGTCGAAGGTGACGGGCTTTGTGGCCCGCGCCAAGATGGGCGGCACGGTGACGGCGTCGTCGTTTCCCACCATGCCGTCGAGCTCCCCCTTCGCGGGCTCGATGCCGTACGAGCGGAACACCTTGGCCACAAGCGACATGCTCAGCGCCTCGGTCTCAGCGATCGTGCCGTCGAAGTCGAAGAGCGCCGCCTTGGGCGCTGCGGGTTTCGCGAGCATGCCGCCCCCTACTCACCGAGCGGAGCGTCGGGAAGCTTGACGCCCACAATCTTCTCGTAGAGGCCGCGCGCCTCCGCAACGTGCTCCGCCGCATGCTCGCGCGCATGCGCATCGCCCGACCAGCGCCATTCCTCATAGCACTTCTCCCACTCCTCGTAGAGCAGGTTCGCGAGCATATGGATCTCCTCGGCTTCGAGATGCACGTCGACGACGGTGTTCATGGCAGGTCTTCCTCCGGACGCAGGCAGTTTGGAATCGATTCAATTATACAGACGCCCGATGCCGCGGAGGTACCGCTCGGGATATGAACATGCCGTTTGCGGAACCCATTGCAACGGTTCCGTTTCGGCCGATCGTTCGTGTCCAGCACGTGCCGTATAGTCTGACTCGTGAAGCGGAACGGGAGACTGACATGGCTGAATCGAAGCTCGCAACGATCAAGGGAACCGCTGCAACGGCCTCGCGCGATGCCAAGGCCACGGCGAAGGGGGCCATCCCCGCCGCACCCGCATCCTCGTCATCCCTCACCCCCAAGCAGCGCATGTCGATCTGGGATCTCGCGTCCGACGAGGTCTCGGCCACCGTGCTCGCCGAGCTCCGCCTGTAGGTGAACGCCCCTCGAATGCGTGATGGCACGTAAAGGCGCCAACGGCCTTCCGCACGAGGCGCGCTGCGGATGATATGCTTATCCCGTCCCCTGCGAACGGAGGTATCCATGCGGGTCTTCATCAACGCGATCCCGGGCGTCTACCGCAACGCCCAGTACTCCCTCTCCGAAGAGGGCTTCAAGGGCCTGGGCGTCGAGACCATCCTCTATTTCAGCGGCGAGGAGCTCGCCGGCATCCGACGCGAGGACATCCTGATCGCGACGAAGCGCACCGTGACGAAGCGCCTCGAGGACATCGGCGCCGAGCACGAGATCCTCACGCATCCCGAGGAGCTCCTCCCCTTCATGAGCAAGAGCGAGCGGCTCGTCGACGCCTCCACGATCACCGAGGCGGACCTGCCGGCATTCATCCGCCCCGCCAAGGGCGTGCCCTTCACCTCCGTCGCAGCCCGCGGCATGATCGACCTCAAGCTCAACGGCATCAAGGGCGATGTGTGGATGAGCGATATCGAGCGCTTCGCGTCCACGTGGCGCTGCTTCGTGCGCTACGGCAAGGTCATCTCGATCGACGTCTGCGAGGGCGACCCCAAGGTACTTCCCGACTTCGCCCTCATCCACGAGGCCGGGGCGGCGTGGACCAGCGCACCCGCAGGCGGCGCGCTCGATTTCGGCGTCACCGCGGATGGACGCACCCAGATGTACACCACACGCGACGGCTGGTGCCTCGACCCCTGCGGCATGGACGCGCGCGGCTACGCACTGCTCCTCGCGGCACGCTGGGCGCAGATGATCGGCGTCGAGGACGAGCTGGCGGGCATCAAGTAGACGGGCATATGGCCAAGCGGCGCAGCACCCCCCGAGATGACCTGAAGCGCTCGTCAACCATGGACGAGCGCCGCATCGGCATCATCGCGTTGGCAGTCGTCGCCGTGCTGGCAGCGTTCTCCATCGTCCTGCCGCGCTGCTCGGGCGACGGGACGGGCGTCTCGTCGGAGGCGCGCGACGTGCCGCTGGTCGTCGAGCCCGAGAGCGAGGAGGGCCGCAAGCGTCGGGAGTACGCGGAGGCGTGGGGCGCGCGCATCGACGCGTTCAACGCCGGCTACCCGCTGGAGGGCTACGGCACGACGTTCGCCTACGCCGCCTACGACTACGGCGTCGACCCCAGGATCGCACCCGCCATCGCCCGCATCGAGAGCGGTTCGGGCGAGAACTGCTTCCTCCCGTGCAACGCCTGGGGCTGGGGCGATGTATCCTGGCCCGACTGGGAGTCCGCCATCTGGAGCTTCACGCAGGGCTTCTCCGAGGACTACGGCGGCGAGGTCACCTACGAGGTCGCAAAGCGGTACAACCAGGTGAACGTCGACGAGTGGTACGCGCTGGTCACCTCGTGCATGGACCAGATCTGAAGCTGACGAACAGACGGGCCGCGTTTGCCACCAACATGAGAAGGCCGCGGTGAATCGAATCCACCGCGGCCCGGACACTTCGCCGGCTGTCTGGTCGCATGCTAGGAGGCCTGCCAGACGAACTTGAGGACCTTGATCAGATCGTCGGAAGCCTGGCCGTAGCTGCCCGCGATGAAATCCTCGAACGAGATGCCCGAATCTTTCGCGTTCTTGATCTCCATGATCTTCCCGCGAATCTCGTTGTGGGCGGTGATGAAGAGTCCGACCGCGTTGTCAGGTAGGATTTCGCCGCCAGCGATGCCGTCGAGCTGATCCTCGGTGAGCTCGATCCCGTACTGCTTTGCCGCCTCGAGGAGCTCGTTGACGTTGATGTTCTCTGCCATGGTCGTTTCCTCTATCTTCTTTGACCTTGGGGTTTCTGTCCCTTCATCCATTGATTCGCAGAAGCGGGGCATCCGTCTCAACATAGCAGAGATTATTTGAGATTCTCTGCCGCCGGCGCAGAAGTTGACGAATGACCTGTCTCTTTGTCGACTCTTGCTGCAGATTGTCGCGATTGTGTCAGAATCGGTCGCGCTGTGTTTTCCCGCCAGACTTGCGGGTACATATCCTTGGTGCAAAACTTGGACAGGCAGCATAGGAAAAGGGTGTCCGCATATGCAGGGGTTCTTCAGCAAGCTGCGCGAGGGTCTTTCGCGCTTCATGAACGGCCGGTACGGTTGCGACCATCTGGGCATGGCGATCGCCTCGCTCGCCATCGTCTGCTCGATCATAGCCTCGATCGGCGGTTGGCCATGGCTCTCGATGGCGGCAACCGTGCTCATCGTGGTATCCATGGTTCGCGTGCTCTCCAGGGACATCGCATCGAGACGACGCGAGAACGACTCGTTCCTCGCGCTCGTCGCAAAGCCGCGCTCGTTCTTCCACAGGCAGAAGTCCAAGTGGGAGAACCGCAGCACCAAGGCGTACGTGCGCTGCCCATACTGCCACGCGGAGTTCGCGCTGCCCAAGGGCAAGGGAAAGCTGCGGGCGACCTGCCCCAAGTGCGGCCAGAAATCGGAGCATACGGTCTAGGCGATCCCTGACCGACAACAGGCACGTTGCGAGCAAAGCAAAAAGGCCAGAGGCATTATGCCTCTGACCTGCGGAAACAATGGAGCCGGGATCGGGACTCGAACCCGAGACCTACGCATTACGAGCTGAATTCGGCGGTTTTTGCGAAGTTGAACACCATTGACCATAGAGAGCTGTTTTCTAGGGTTTACCTGCGGAAACGAAACAATACCGGTTAATACCGGATGTTGTGGGTTTGCTGGCCGAGGTGCTATTTTCAGCACCCTTTCAGCACCCAGGGTGCTGAAAGCAAAGTCTGCGGTTTGATTTTCAGAGCTTCCTGCCGAGCAGCTCGGGCTCATGCTAGAGGATAAATGCTTCGAGCGTGTCCTTATCGACCAGGGACGGTGCGACCCCCTGCTTCTTGGTGCTCAGACACTCCACATATGCCTAGGCAACAAACCAGGACCGGGCACCGTAATTGACGCCCGGCCCTGATAACGCTCGCGAGATTGGCAAACTGGCTCTGCTCCCATGGGCTAGAGGCACAGCCGCTCTCTCTCGGTGACGAGGAAGGACCGGAATCGACCGATCAGAACCTCTTGAGATGAATCGCCTTCGTCGCTAGGCATGTAGTAGATGAAAGACTCCATATCGCTCGGATACCCAAAGTCAGCATAAACTCCCTCGATCTCAACGAGCAGATCTTGCCCGCTTGATTCCAAGCTCGCTAACGCAGCGAAGCGAAGAACGTCCTTCCCCTGTCCATCATCCTCATACCCGGCGTCGGAAAGTGCTTTGAGCGCGTCCTCGGTAGAGCCTTCGAAGATGAGTAGATCGTACGAGCCTTCGATAGAGCAGTTGGTCATCATGTACTCTTCGAAATCCCGCACCGACGACGTGGGAAGGAGGCCGGCCTTGATTCCGTAGACGAGAGCGTTCGCCCGAGGAGCAATCCCAGCCCTTTTGAAGATGTTGAAACTATACATAGACGTTGCCTCAGTCTTTCTTAGGACGCTGGTTTGGCTTTCCTGTAATTGTACCGCCCCTCACAATCACCAAAACTGCCGCACGCATCGGGCCGCAGGAGCAGTGGGATAGAAATCAGCAGCCTATCATCGGGTCGGTGACATCCCAAGTCTCGTCTACGAAGTATTCTCACCCACAATGACTCTCTTTTGCCCCGCACCCTTCTGTCACCACTCTTCCAGATTGCAAATGACGAAGTTAACACGGTGATTTATGCTATCATTGACAGGAAGTACCCCCTTAACCACTGATTTGGAGCACCATGAAGCTGTACAGGAGAGAACGCTACCTGGCGAAGATCCGCGGGTTCTACCACGACGAGGGTATCATCAAGGTCATCTCCGGCGTGCGCCGCTGCGGCAAGTCGTGCCTCATGCGGACCATCGCAGAGGAGCTCATGGAGCAGGGCGTCCCCGCAGAGCGCATCACCTACATCGATCTCGACGCCCGCGGGAACCGACGGGTCAGGACACCCGACCAGCTCGAGAAGCTCATCGACAGCCATCCTGCGGAACCCGGCAAGACGCAGTACCTCTTCATCGACGAGGTGCAGAATGTGAAGGGTTTCGAGGAGCTCGTCAACGGCTACCGCACGGACGGCGGCTACTCCATCTTCATCACCGGCTCCAACTCCTACCTGCTCTCTGGCGAGCTCGTGACCAAGCTCACGGGGCGCTACCTCGAGTTCGAGCTCTTCACGCTCGACTTCTCCGAGTACCTCGGCATGAAGGATCATCTGGGGAAGCCCGTCGACGCCAACCGCGATGCGGAGTTCAACAACTACATCCTCGAGGGGGGCTTCCCCAAGGCAGCCGAGTACGACTCGCTCGCGGACAAGAGGACGTACGTCCGTGGGGTCATCCAAGAGATCTTCGAGAAGGACATCAAGCGCAACATCAAGGTCAGGAACGTATCCGTCTTCAACGCGGTTCGCGACTACCTTGTCAACAACTTTGGGGCCACGACGAGCATCTCAAACCTGCTCGCCTACTTCAACGACGTCGAGAAGGTGCCCATCAGGCGCGAGACCCTCAACCGCTACATCCAGATCCTCGTGGACGCCAAGATCCTCTACCGATGTAGCCGGCTCGACATGAAGTCGCGGCGCTCACTCGCTCGCGAAGAGAAGTACTACCTCTCCGACCTCGGCCTCTACTTCGCCCTCAACACCGACAACCGCATCAACTACGGGCCGGTGCTCGAGAACGTCGTGTACCGCTATGCACGGAGCATGGGCTACGAGGCGAGCGTGGGCAGGATCGGAAGGCTCGAGTGCGACTTCGTGCTGCGAGACCAAGCTCTCGACTACTCGTACGTGCAGGTCGCGATGACGATCGCGGACAGGTCGGTCGAGGACCGCGAGTACCGCGCGCTCGAGCGCATCCGCGACTCGTACCCCAAGTACGTCCTCACAATGGACCGCCTTCTGCAAAAGAGGAGCGGCATCGTGCACGCCAACATCGTCGACTTCGTAGCAGAGGAGCGGCAGTTTTGAGCTTCTGGGCGGATTGACGAGTGAACGGAACGACCAGATGATGCGGATGCCTACACATCGCTGATGTGTAGGCATCCTAAGACCATCGCTGTCATTGGTGATGATTCTGCGGATCCCACTCACCAGATTTCATGCCTTTTCATGAACTCCGCTGGCTTTTTCAGCACCCTTTTCAGCACCCTTAAGCAAAAA
>Ga0256405_10005316_pt1 | contig 22498 bp, 15 predicted proteins | sample RumenRJG_02DNA_FD_189096 | JGI IMG/M metagenome (GOLD analysis project Ga0256405, IMG submission 189096) | Bovine rumen microbial communities from Lethbridge, Alberta, Canada - RJG_02 | ecosystem: Host-associated > Mammals > Digestive system > Stomach > Rumen | place: Canada: Alberta... | reverse complement strand
AAGATCCATATCAACTGGGGATGGGGATATTCAGATAAAGTCAATGGATATTACACGCTTGACCTGTGCGTTGATTACTTGGATGTTTCATTCCCGGACTACCAGGGGGCTGTAGTGGGTATCGCTACGGACACTACCGATGTCATGCTGGATGTGAAACCGGGTCTGACCTGCATCTGTTATGATGGAATCTACGGAATTGAGCCGATTGTTCCTGCTGATATCAGATCAGGAGCTGAGTTCCAGTTCTATATGGGCTGGTTAAGGAACGATGAAGGCCGTGACGTCAGACATGAGTTCAAGATCTGCCTTATGGATAAGGACGGTAATGTGAGACAGGAGGGGTGGCATCTGTCAATGGATTTCCCTGCTTCTAACGGATACTTTTATGCCGATAGGACAGAGAAGGATGTCCTGACAGTCGATCCTGACCTGACAGATTATTTCCAGGTGTTTTACAAGAACGGTAATGAGGAGTGGGCGCCGCTGAATGGTAACCGTGATATTCTGCCCGAAGTGGACGGAGTGATATGCGGTGTGATGCAGGATCCCGTCATTCTGGTTCCTGATAATTGTTCTGTAGGCAGAGATGCCGAGTTGAGCCTCTCTTTGGGATTCACCCACGTCAAGTCTTTGAAATGGATACTGAACGGCAAGGAACTGGAAGGAAACGTTGCAAAATGGGTTTCCGGCAAGAACGAGATACGCGCCGAGGTAGAGTATCTGGATGAATCCACAGGATATATCAGTAGGACCCTGACGCTTGAATAATAACTTTTATACACTACAATAAATAGCTTATGAAAAAGTTTTCTGGCATTATTGCCTTGGCTGCAGCAGCGCTGATGCTCTCCTGCGGCGGTGGAAAGTATGAGTATCCTTTCCAGAACCCTAAACTTAAGGTTGACAAACGAGTCGATAACCTTATGTCTCTGCTTACTCCCGAGGAGAAGGTTGGACTTATCATGAACAAGTCCGTATCAGTGGACCGTCTGGGCATCCCGTCCTACAACTGGTGGTCAGAGGCCTGCCACGGCGTGCGTCAGGGCGGTTATACCGTATTCCCGCAGCCTATCGGTATGGGTGCTTCGTTCAACGAGCAGCTGGTTTATGATGTTTTCAGTGCAGTGTCCGATGAGGCCCGCGCCAACTGGAACCGCTCCAACCATGACATCTTCAATGTACAGATGGGTGCCAACTACGTTCCCGGCAATCCCGAGCTGACATTCTGGTGCCCCAATGTTAACATCTTCCGTGATCCCCGCTGGGGCCGCGGTCAGGAGGCTTACGGTGAGGATCCCTACCACATGAGCGTTCTGGGTGTTGCCAACGTAAAGGGTATGCAGGGCAATGACAAGAAATACTACAAGACTCATGCCTGCGCCAAGCACTATGCAGTGCACAGCGGCCCCGAGAGCCAGCGTCACCGCTATGATGCAGTGGTTTCAATGCGTGACCTGTGGGAGACCTACCTGCCCGCCTTCAAGGCTCTGGTTCAGGAGGGTAACGTTCAGGAGATTATGTGCGCATACAACCGCTATGAGGGTGAGCCTTGCTGCGCAAGCGACCGTCTGCTCACCAACATCCTGCGTGAAAAGTGGGGTTACAAGGCAATCGTACTGACTGACTGCGATGCCATCAACAACTTCTACAACCGCAACCAGCACGGCACACACCCGGATGCAGAGAGTGCATCGGTCGACGCAGTCCTGTCAGGTACAGACCTGGAGTGCGGTAAGTCATTCATGTCACTCACCAAGGGTCTTGAGGACGGTAAGATTAACGAGGCCGATATCGACGTAGCTCTTCGCCGCGTTCTTAAGGGCCGCTTTGAGCTGGGTATGTTCGATCCCGCCGAGATGCTGCCTTGGGCCAATTTAGGAGAGGACGTAATAAGCAGCGAGAAGAATGACCAGCTGGCAGTCGAGGCTGCACGCCAGTCAATGGTTCTGCTCAAGAACAACGGTGTTCTGCCTCTTAACAAGAACATCAAGAAGCTGGCCGTTGTAGGTCCTAACGCTGATGACAAGGGCATGATGAACGGTGAGTACGGCGGTAGCCCCACACAGGAGCATTCACGCTCTCTGCTGGACGGCATAAAGAAGTACTTCCCCAACACCGAGATCGTTTATGACCGTGCCTGCGAGATCCGCAACGAGTACTACACCACATATTACACACAGGATGTAAACGGTGGCAAGGGATTCAAGGGCGAGTTCTTCAAGAACACCAACTTCAGCGGCGCTCCTGCCGTAACCGGTAACTATACCGAGGTTAATTTCAGCAACTTCGGCGCCTACAATTTTGTTGAGGGTCTGGATCAGAGCGAGAATATCTCTGCCCGTCTGACCGGAAAACTGGTTGCTCCTTTCACCGGTGACATGAGCTACAACATCAGCTCGGATAACGGTTACAAGCTTTATGTAAACGGTCGTCTCGTTGAGGAGGCTAAGGCCGGTCAGGGCGGTGGCCGTGGCGGTTTCGGCGGATTCGGCGGCGGTTTCGGCGGCTTTGGCGGCCGTGGCGGAATGCAGCAGATGAAGTCATTCAAGGTAACCAAGGGTCAGACCTACGACATCAAGATTGAATATACCCACGCTACCGGTAACTTTGCCCGTCTGAACGCTCAACTCTGCGTGCAGAAGATTGCCGAGTTCACAGACCTGGCCGACAAGCTGGTTGCCCAGAACGTTGATGCTATCATTATTATAGGTGGTATCACTCCTTCCATGGAGGGTGAGGGCGGCGACAAGCCCGATATCGAGATTCCTGCTGTTCAGCAGCGTCTTATCCGTGCCATGCACGCTACCGGCAAGCCGACTATCTTTGTGGACTGCGCAGGCTCATGCATGGGATTCGGCTCACTCGAGGATCAGTTCGATGCCCTTATCCAGGCATGGTATCCCGGTCAGGGTGGTGCACAGGCTCTTGCCGAGATCCTGAACGGTGACTGCAACCCAAGCGCCAAGCTGCCCGTTACATTCTACAAGAGCACCGATCAGCTGCCCGAGTTTACAGACTACTCAATGGAGAACCGCACATACCGCTACTTCAAGGGTGAGCCTCTCTATCCGTTCGGTTACGGTCTGAGCTACACCACTTACAAGTACGGACAGGCTACCTTGTCAAAGGCTTCGATGAAGAAGAACGGCAGCGTTACCATCACCATCCCGGTTACCAACACCGGCAAGCGTGAGGGTACCGAGATCGTTCAGGTTTACGTAAAGAGTCTGGATAATCCGGCTGCTCCTATCAAGGGTCTGCAGGGATTCCAGCGCGTAACCCTTAAGGCAGGTGAGACCGGCAACGCCGTCATCACACTGACCGGCAAGTCATTCCAGTACTACGACGAGAAGATTGACGAGGTTTCAACCTTCAGCGGTCACTACAAGCTCCTGTACGGCTCATCATCGGCCGATAAGGACCTGCAGTCACTTGACTTCGAGGTACTCTGAGCACCTCTGGCGTCTCTCGCCAAAATGTCCCACACCAACCCCTTCCACACGCTCTGTGGAGGGGGTTGCTGTGTTACATACCCCCTAAAATGGGGGTGTGTCCCACACTCATCGGCCCCAGAGAGCGCTCTCGCGGGGGTGACTGTGGGACACTTTGGCAAAGCGCCACTCTCCACTCACCTTAGGGAGAGAAATGGCTGTACGTGCGTTCTGGTTCCCTAAGGTCAGGGGACAACGCAGGTACTGGCGTATTTCCTACTCACCTTAGGGAAGAAAATGACCCTACGTGCGTTCTGGTTCCCTAAGGTCAGGGGGCGCGTGATGGGGCGCGTTTGTTGACGCAAAGGGGTCGTTTAACTTTGCGGCGTTTTCAAAAATGATATTGTCCTTTGCCCCGGGTGGCGGTGCCAAAGTTTATGGCGTTCTTGGGGCAGCGGTGGTAGCAACTCATGCAATTGGTGCAATGACCGTTCCATTTGGGGCGGTCATTCTCTATTGTGATGTTCTGCAGGGGGCAGTTTTTGGCACAGATACCGCAGCCGATGCAGGCGTCCGATACCGTGAACTTGCGGTCGGTTATGAGCAGGCCGTAGAACAGGGGTTTCAGGATATTGGATTTGAGGAATGTCTTGCTGCCGCGCAACTTGTCATAATTACCCTGCGCACGCTGCTTTATAAGGCCGATGACCTCACTGAGGCTCTCTTTGGTGCCGTCAATCTTGCGCTTGGCGTTCTCCGGGGTGTCCAGACTGAAACCGGGCAGGTTGATGTAGGTCTCGGGCATCTGGAATGAGAAGAATGCGTCCAACTGCAATCCCTGTTTGCTGAGGTCCTTGCAGAGATGCTCATACGTAAGACCTGTCTGGTCTCCGCATGTGCAGGCTGCGAATATATAGGATGGTTTGCCTTTGATGCTGACCGTGCGCAGGAACTCCGATACCAGTTTGGGTACTGACCATGAATAGACGGGAAAGACTATCCCCAGTTTCTCATCGGGGCCGAATTCCAAAGCCGTTCCCTGGCGGGTGGCCTCGGGGATGAATATCATGTTGTCATCACCGAGTTCCTTTGAAAGGGTTTCGGCCACAAAGCGGCTGTTGCCACATCCGGAGTACCAAAGTATCATATCACAAGATCCATTTTAATGTCATTGTCATCTGTGGGCACGCAGGGCAGTTTCTGGCAGTCAAAGCAGACTCCGGCCTTAAGTGCGTGTGGCAGCCGGGGCAGCAGGCGGTCGTAGAATCCGCGGCCGCGTCCCATGCGGTTACCGGCGGCATCGAACGCGCGGCCCGGAACCAGCACCAGCGTGATGGGGCTCAGGTCTGTCACCGGCTTGCCGTCAGGCTCGGGTATTCCGAACTGCTCACCCGGGTGGAGCTTTCCGTCATACAACTTTACAATAAGGTCATCGCCCTGTATGGATGGCAGGTAGAAACGTTTGCCTAAGGCTGACCATTTATCTATGAATGCAGGGGTCTGTACCTCATCATCCATTGACCAGTAGGCCAGTATATCGGTTGCATCCTTAAACGCCTGATTCTGCTCCAGACGTTCCCAGATGGAGGCGGACTGCGCAGCTTTCTGCTCCGGAGTCATTACTGAAATGAGCCGGCGGATGCGCTGGCGGGCCTGTTTCTTGTCATCATGCATGGCCTGCATGCTGTACTCGCAGCCGCAGTAGCGCTGGTTGTAGAAATCCTGTTCCTTAATAATCTGCGAGCGGCGTTCCTGCAGTCCTCCCTGGCGCCAGTTCTTATCCCAGAATGTCAGTCCCGGGAACTGTGCCGCAGCCCAATTGCCGGCCTCCACAATCTGGTCGTGGCGTTTCCATCGGCTTGAATCAAGGGTGGAGGTGAAGATGCTGAATCCGTGTTCAGATGCATATCTGGCGGCACTCAATAGGCGCATCTTAAAGCACTCCAGACAGCGCTTGCCGCGCTCAGGCTCATCTTCCAGGCCTTTTACGCAGCACTGCCATGCGGAATGGTTATAGTCAGCATCAACTATCTCCAGCCCCAGTCCGGTTGCATAACGGGTGCACTCCTCCTTTCGGATCAGATACTCCTCCAGAGGGTAGATGTTGGGGTTGCAATAGTAGATGGTAGGCTGCCAGCTGTTGCTTAGCATCCACTCAATGATGGCTCCGCTGCACGGCGCACAGCACGTATGTAGCAGGATGCGGTTCATTGATGGTGGTGATGGGAATGATGGGTGTGGCCTTTGCGGGTACATTCCGGGCAGATTCCCTTGGCCATGTAGTTTACGCTCTCCACCCGGAAACCTTCGGGGTAATCCACCTGGGGTATAGGCTGCTCTTCAAGACAGAATGTACGGTGGCATACCTCACAGTGAAAATGCACGTGGCGGTCATCGTCAATATCGCCATGGGCATGACAGAGCTCGTATCGTACACCCTCACAGCCGTCATCAATCTGATGCAGCAGGTGCTTCTCCTTGAAAAGCATCAGAGTACGGAATATGCCCGACTTGTCGATGGAGTCAATCTGATCCTCCAACTCGGCCATAGTGACGGGGTGGTCAAACTCAGCTAATGCCTTTAGCACCAGCAACCGGTTTGCCGTCGGCTTCACTCCATGCTCAGATAATATCTTTTCAAGTTCTTCCATTTGTAGATATCTCGCAATAGGGACGATTTCATCCGTGAATTTTTCTGGGTATAGGTATAGGAAACCATGGCCGCCCGTGGGCTTGTGAACGGGAGGGGCCCGACACGTAGTGGTGGGAGGGATAGGACCTTCAGGTCCGTAGTTTCAGATACCTATACACAAAAAATCACGGAGGGAAGCGTTCCTATTCTGTTAAACATTTGTCCAGTTCCTGCTTGATATACGCCTTATCCAGGTTCTGGCCGATGAATACAAGCTTCTGCATGCGGTCACCGTAGGTCTCGTCCCAGTCGGCAGCCAGAGTGGGGTCGGAGCGCAGCATATTGGCCAGCTGGTTCTCCGGCATGGTGGCGTACCACTGACCTGCGTTCTTAAGGCTCATCTGCTTGCCGGCCTGTTCAAACAGGTAACAGATGTCAAACTCATCGGTAAAATAGCACATTCCCTTGGTGCGGATAACACCCTTGGGCCAGCGTTTGGATACGAACCAGTCAAAACGGTTCAGGTCCATGGGACGGCGTGCATAGTATACATAGGTGCCGATGCCGTACTCCTCAACCTCACCGCCCTCATGGTCATGATGGTGATGATGGTGGTGCTCGTGGTCATGATGATGGTGCTCATGCTCATCATGGTCTTCATCGTCGTCATCATCGTGGTGGTTATGGTGTCCGTGTTCATCGTCATCATCATCGTCATCGTCCTGATGCTCCAGCTCATCGCCGCGTTTCTCAATCTCCTGAATCCAGGTTGCACTGGTGGCGACACGCTCAAAATCAAAAGCCCCGGTGTTAAGTATGTTATCCAACTCTATGTTACCGTAGTCACACTCCAGGATGCGTGCGCGGGGCTGCAGTGCACGAACAACCTTGCGGATGCGTTCCATTTCATCGGCACTTACCTCTGATGCCTTGTTAAGCAGAACAATATTACAGAATTCTATCTGCTGGATAACCAGGTTCTCCAGATCCTCCTCTCCTATGTTTTTCTTTACCAGGTCATCGCCGCAACCGAACTCGTCACGTATACGAAGGGCGTCTACCACGGTGACAATGCAATCCAGTTGGGGTACACCGTCCTTGGTGTACTTCTCTTCCATGCGCGGGATTGACTCTATGGTCTGGGCTATCGGGCCGGGCTCACAAATTCCGCTGGCTTCAATCACAATGTAGTCAAAACGGTGTAAGGCGATAATCTGGTGCAGTTGCTCCACCAGGTCCATCTTGAGGGTGCAGCAAATGCAACCGTTCTGCAGTGCAACCAGGCTGTCATCATTCATGCCCACAACACCTCCCTGCTGTATCAGGCTGGCGTCGATGTTGACCTCACCTATATCATTTACGATAACTGCAAACTTTATACCCTTGCTATTGGTAAGGATTCTGTTTAATAAAGTTGTCTTTCCGCTGCCTAAGTAACCGGTAAGCAGCAGGACCGGAGTCTTGTTTGTCATAATATGTCTGAAATCCTAAATCAGAATAGATAGTTGAATCCGATGTTGCTCCAGAGTCCTGTCCCGTCGTTGGATTCAAGGGCCTTGGCTGCCTCGAATGAGACAACCATGTTGTGGTTCATTATTAGTTTGAAACCCAATCCTGCCGTACAGTGAACTCCATCCTCTGTTCCGGAATAGAGACCGGAATTCTTCTGTTCCTCAAGACGATAGGGCTGGATGGCCATACCTGCGTCAAAGAATGGATTGGTGGCAATCTGCCAGTTCTGGTTAATGAACTTGAAGTCGTATATGCGCCAACGTATCTCGGCATTGCACATTGCAAATCCTTCGCTCAGGACACCGTTGCGGTTTATGCCTCTTAACGATGCGTTTCCTCCCAAACCTTCGGTGTACATCTTGCGGAAGAACATGCTGTTTATGTTGTTGGTGAAATAGAAAGGAATTTCACCCCAAAGTTTGGCCTGCGCCAGCAGACGGTATGCAAATGTAAGTCTGTCCGATAAGATGGATTTGTACTGGCTCATGCTGAGGTATAGCCCCAGGTTGTCAAATCCCAGACCGTCTATCATATCAGGACTGTAAACCAGTGAAACCTCGATATTCTCACCGCTTGTGGGGTCGCTGTCATGATCGCGGGTGTCATATACCATACCGGCCCTGAACTGGGTCACGTTTCCGCCGTTTTTCTCATAGTTTCGGATCAGTCCGGCATCGAGATACTCATCGTAGAGGGTGACCTGACCGTAATAATCCTTCAGGTCCAGCCGGTCTGTCGATATGTGATAATATGCCAGGCCCAATGCGGCGCTGAAATTGCCTGTTATGGTCTTCTGTACACTTGCCAAGGCACGGAACTGGTTGCGTGACATCATGTAATAACCACTTTTGGTACCATCCGGAAGTGTTGCGGGGATGCTTCTGTCCGGGTCAAATGTCTGCGCAAATCCGTTGTATCCGTAGAAACCGAATTTGGGCGCGTTGAAATAGGTGATGTCAAAGAACAGCTTGCCGTCAGGGATGAGCGTCTTGAAATCACCGTAGGTGCGCAGGATGCTTGAACCTTTGGTATATGTCGATGCTTCAACGTTGATCTTATAGTTGTACTGCGGATAGTTGGTGCCGTCACCATAATTGAAAATATCGCAACACAGACCGTACTGGAAGCCCAGGTCCGAGTCAAAACCTACAACCGGAAGAGGACCGAAATTCCATCCGGTCTTGATGATATCATTTTTCTGGGCAATGAAAGGCACAGAGAAAGAAAGTGCGGCCAATAACAGTATGATTCTTTTCATAAGTAAGTTGTTTGGTTATGTCTGTTATTTGGTCTTGTCATCTTCTGTCACTTTCTTCCTGATCAGGTCATAACTGATGGTGGCACCGATTCCTGTCGGACCAAACCAGCGGAATATCATGTTACGCCTGATGAACAGGCTTGGTGCATCATACCATTCGTAATAATACTTGCCGCGGAACGGGCTGCCTGCATCATACGGGTCATACAGTGTCATGTAAGCGCCGGCTTTTACCAACAGCTCCAGTTTCCATCTGGTGTCCGGCTTCTTGCCTAGCGGTATGACGTATCCGTAACCTAATCCTCCTCCGAAACCTTCGCCCTGATATCCGTGACCGGCCTGCTTGTCAAAACAGATATCGTACAGATTGGCACCCAGATATACGGACAGGTAATGACCTGTGTGGTTTGATGCCTTCCTGAAATATCTCCTTCCTTCAAACTGCAGGTTCAGGATCTGGAAATACTGATGCTTGTCCAGAACGGTGTGCCATGGGAACTCATATTCCAACAGCCAAGTCCAGCGTCCGTTCTCAGTAGGATATAACTCCGCCTCAATGTTGTAGATGGGACCCCATCCCAGGTCTTTTGTAAAGAACGAATTGTACAGAAGGTTTGTCTTTGCAGCCAGTAACGGACGTTTTCTGACAGTGCTTTCAGACTTCTTGTCTTCGGACGGGAGCTCTATGGCACCCTTTGGTATTGAAGATGTCTCATCTATGTGAGGTTTCTCAATCTCTATGTTGAAAGCGGTCTTGGGTTCAACGTTGTGCAGGATGTAGATGCCGGAATTTCGGATGACGGGATAATAGTATTCCAGCAGATATGAATAAACATTACCCACGTTGGGGTCTTTGCCAAGGGATCTTTTCATCCTTGTCTTCTTGGCGGCAACGCTAAGCTCCTTGGAGTCAATTACTTCCAGAATCCGTTTTCTGGTGTCTTCCGTAATTAGCGGATCTTGCGCGACATATCGTGCCAGATTGTCCCAGGACTCGGTAACGGTGTTCATTGATATCTTCTCCTTCAGGCTAGGGAATACACGATACATATAGTACAGCATAACCTCCGAACGGTTCTTGGTAAGCCATTGGTTGCGCTCCAGGGTACCTTCGGGCGATGACTGTGATACGATTTCTATCGCAGTGATGTTCTCTGCGCCTATAGAGTCTATTACGCGGTCCAGATGGAGCATTGCCAGTCCGTTGTCCATGTACGAAATGTCCAGTTCCGGCTTGTTCAGTCTGAAATGTATCTCTGTGTAGTCTGTGGCGATGTAGGAGCTGTCGGATGCAGGTATGGGCAGAATGCGTTTTACTACTGTATCCCTGACAGGGAGAAGGCTTTCAGAGTAGCGGATCTGTGCGTTGACGGGCAGCACAATGCTGGTAGCTGAAAAAATGGCTGCCAGCAGAGGCAAAAAAAGTGCCCTTTTTAGACCGGAGATCATACTCTTTATCATATCGAATACAAAAATAAACACAATGTTCTATTAATACATTAAAAAAAATCCCGTAGTTTTCAACAATAGGAAAATTTTTTTTGACAGGCGAATTCAGTCCCTGAGGTTGTCTGATTGTGAAAAAGCAGTACCTTTGCATCCCTAAAACTGATATAGCAGATCATGTTGGGTAGAGGATTGAGATACAGACTTATTATTCTGGTGTTCTTGCAGTACGCCGTATGGGGTTCTTATCTCATATCTATCGGCAGATTCCTGGCGGGAGTCGGATTGGGCAGTCAGATCAAGTGGTTTTTTGCCGCCAACGGGATGGTGTCCCTTTTTATGCCTGCATTGATAGGCATGGTTGCAGACCGTTATATCCAGGCGCAGAAGACTTTGGCATTATGCCATTTGCTTGCCGGATGTTTCATACTTGCTGCCGGTTTTTACTGTTCGGGGACTGACGTGATTGAGTTCGGCCCGTTGTATTCTCTTTATGTATCGGGCATAGTGTTCTTTATGCCGACAGTGGCGCTTACAAACTCAGTCTCATACAGCGTGATAGGTCAGGCGGGTGGTGATCCGGTAAGGGATTATCCGCCGATACGCCTTTTCGGGACGGTGGGGTTTATCTGCAGTATGCTTGCAGTCAATTGGATTGCTGTTGACGGGGTGAGGATGCAGGATTCGTACACTCAGTTGATTCTGTCAGGATTTTTATCAATAGGACTAAGCCTTTACTCACTCACGTTACCCAATTGTCCTACCGGTGGCCGCAAGGCGGAACGGAGTCTGAGGGAGGCTTTCGGCCTGGACGCATTCCGGCTTTTCGGAATAAGGCATATGGCCGTATTCTTTGTTTTCTGCATACTTATGGGAACGGCACTTCAGATAACCAACGGTTATGCAAACACCTTCTTGGGGTCATTTGCCGCAAACCCTGATCTGGCAGATACTTTTGCAGTAAAAAATTCCAACGCTTTGCTTTCACTTTCGCAAATTTCAGAGACACTGTGTTTCCTGCTTGTGCCAGTCTGCATGAAGCGTTTCGGAATAAAGATAGTCATGCTCATGTCGATGGTTGCCTGGGTGTTGAGATTCGGACTGTTCGGGCTTGGAACCCCGGATATGCCCGGTGTACTGCTGTTCGTTCTCAGTTGTATACTGTATGGAATAGCATTTGATTTCTTTAATATCGCGGCTTCGCTGCATGTGGAGCAGAATGTTGAAGAGAATATCAGGGCAAGCGCACAGGGACTGCTGATGATGATGTCAAACGGAATTGGTGCCACTATCGGTCTGATGGGCGCCGGTGCCGTAATGGATCATTATGTGTTCAAGGCCGAAGTCAGGGACTGGAGTTCGGCCTGGTTCGTTTTTGCAGGTTACATGGTTGTGGTCACCATCCTGTTCGCAATTTTTTTCAAGAGCTATGACAGAAATAAAAAAAGTAAAGAATTTTCGTAGGGTGTCCTTCCTGGCGCCCATGCTTCTTTCAATGGCTGGGGCGGATTTGTATGCAGATAACGTAACGGTCCAGGCTGACACATCCGTTTTTATTGAAGATGTGTTCATTGTGGTTCCCAGGTTAAGCGCGGTTCATTACGGTACCGAGAATATTGTAAGCAGCAAACAGATTGAGACTTATCCCGTCCAATCCGTGAATGATATACTGAAGTATTCGGCAGGAGTGGATGTCCGCCAGCGCGGTCCCATCGGAGCACAGACCGATATCGGTGTTCGCGGAAGTAATTTTGAACAGGTTGGTGTTCTGTTGGACGGCATTAACATATCGGATGCCCAGACCGGACACAACTCCTTTGACCTGCCTTTTGATAAAAGTGATATCGATCACATCTCTGTGATAGGCAATGCTTTCAGTATGTCTTCGATGATGAGTGCCGTTAATGTGGTGACCCGGAACGATGACATGGACCGTGTGACTGCCCATCTGGATGGCGGAAGTTACGGTTACGCATCGGCCGGGGCCAGGGTGAATATGGCCGGCAGCCGTCGGGATATGAACTGGAACAATATGCTCTCCGTCAATTACGGACGCAGTGACGGCTATAGCCGTAACAAGGCTGGCGGACTGAATTCGGACATGGAGTACAAGAAGGCTTTCTACAAAGGGAACTTCAACAGTTTTCCGGTAAGCCTTGGCTGGTATGCGGGTTTGAGTGCCAAAGATTGGGGCAGCAACACGTTCTACTCGTCCAAGTTTGACGACCAGTTTGAACATACCATGAAGTCCTATACTGCAATACAGGCCGAAACTCACGGAAAAACGTTCAATATCCAGCCTCGAATCTGGTGGAACCATACCGAGGACCGGTTTGAACTTATACGTGGAAGTGAGTCTGCCGTACCATTCAATTACCATCGCTGTGATGTTACCGGAGCTGGTTTCAACAGCTGGGTAAAATGGGGACTGGGCACCACCTTCCTGGGTGCCGAGCTGAGAAACGATAATCTGGTGAGTGGAAATCTGGGCGAAGCACTCGATGATCCGATACATATCAAAGGGACTGACCGCTATTATGACCATGGTCTGAAACGGACCAATTTCAGTGTTTCGCTGTCGCATTATTTATATAAGACATCGGATTTCAGCTGCCGTTTCGGCGTAGTGGGAACCCGAAATACCTGGAACGGTCCGGACATGCGTTTCTATCCGGCCCTGGATGTAAGGGGCACTGTCGGTCCTGTTGCGGTTCTGGCTTCGTATACATCGTCTATGCGTCTGCCGTCAGTAACTGAACTGTATTACAGCGTTGGCGGCTACAAGGCCGACAAGCATCTTAAGCCGGAGGAACTCAATTCGTTGAGTCTGGAGTTCGACTATGATGATTTTTACAGGAACGGGGTGAATCTGAAAGCCATCGTATATTACAACCGCTATTCAAACATGATAGACTGGATAATGAGACTGGATCTGCCGGAAACCGAAAGGCTTTGGGAGTCGGTTAACTTTACAGAGGTTAAGTCCTTGGGGGCTGAGCTGGGGGCAAGCCTGGATTTCGGCAGGATGTTCCCGGGGCAGACTCTTTTCAGGTCATTTGACGTGACGTACAACCATATCGCCCAACAGAAGACAGACATGCCCAATGTCCAGAGCAGGACGACCCTGGAATATCTCAAGCATAAGGTCGTTGCAGGATTAAGCCTGAATGTGATGCGCAATCTGGATTTAGACGTCAACTGCCGCTATCAGGACCGCGAAGGGACATTTACCGATAAGGACGGTCAGGTAAGACCTTATGAACCTTACTTCATACTGGACGCACGTGCCGAATATGGTTTCGGTCCGTCTGCCGGGTCGTCATCGGGCAAACTGAGCAGGAAGTGTAAGGTTTATCTGGAGTGCAATAACCTTACAGACAGAAGCTATTACGATTACGGATGCGTTCCTCAGCCGGGAATGTGGGTGATTGGCGGCTTGTCGGTGGAGATGACGCGTGTTAAAAAATAAGTACATCACTTCCTACCGTCCAGCTTTGTGAGCAGTGTGCGGTAATAGGCGGGCGTTACTGTGATAGTCTTGCCGGACGGATGGTCCAGAGTGACTGTAAGGCGCCCGCGTTCCTTGCCCCATCTGACTATCTTGGATGTGTTTATAAGGAACGAACGGCGGCATCTGACTATCGGGGTTCCCGCCAGATCCTCCTCAATCTTCTGGGTGCTGCACCGGAGCAGATAACTGGACAGCCTGCCGTCAAGGTCATAGAATATCTGTACGTAGTTATCCTGGGATTCTATGTAGAATACAGAGTCTTCGCTTAGAGACATCTTGTGCTTGCCTTGGCTATCCCGGAACTGGATGAGACGGTGATCTGACTCAATAGCCTCCCGTTTGTGGGTGGCTTTGAATATCTCCAACTCCTCTTTTTTGGCCTGGTATTGTGCATAAAGCCAGACTATTGTGTATGGAATGGACAGAATCAAAGCCACACACAGCGGTATTCTGACAAGCAACTGCGGTATTTCGACGGAACCTAGTCTGAAACAGATAGAGAAGAGATAATATTCCGTGGCTATTAAAAAGAACTCTGTAATATGCCAGACAAGCATCCGTCTGACTGTCACGTCATGGTCTTTGCTGAATCTGTACAAGAGGAGCTTGCTGCACAGAAGGGTCATCACGGCAACCACATAAAACAAGGCGGTGACACCTGCCTGTTTCCACGAACGGAATCCGAACCAAGTGGTAGTGTATGTGAAAACGGGCTGATAAAGGGACATGAACAGCATTGAGAAAAGTGATACGAAAAGGACCGAACTCATCAGGAACCGTTTTTGAAGCACCTGTTTCGGAACTGTATAGTTGCTGCTTTTTGTCATAGGTTGCAAAGTTAGTGAAAAAGTGCCAAAGGGCATGACTCGGTCCGGTGTCAATTTTTTTATGTTTACAGCTGTAAATCATGCAGGACGGAGCCGTTCCCTTTGGCGCATTTTGTGTAATTTTGCGGATTGAAAAGAAACCTTAAATCCCATATGCAAAAGATAATAATACTTGATTTCGGTTCGCAGACCACGCAGCTGATAGGTCGCAGAGTCAGGGAGATGGATACATTCTGTGAGATACTGCCTTACAATTGCTTTCCGGCCGATGACCCTGATGTGATAGGCGTTATCCTGAGCGGTTCGCCGTTGAGCGTATATGCCGATGATGCTTTCCGTCCAGACCTGTCAGGGATAGTCGGCAAGTATCCGGTATTGGGAATCTGTTACGGGGCTCAGTTGCTGAGTTATACGTACGGAGGAAAGGTGGAACAGGCCGGTACCCGTGAGTACGGACGTGCCAACCTGGGGTTCATAGAAGACCGCTGTCCGCTGTTCAGGGGATTTGACAAGGGTTCACAGGTGTGGATGAGCCATGGAGACTCAATAACCGCCATTCCTGCCGGGTATCATGTGACCGCATCTACCGACAGTGTCAGATATGCAGCCTTTGAGTGTGCCGACAAACGCGTTTGGGGCGTTCAGTTCCATCCGGAGGTGGAGCATTCGCTGCAGGGCAGACTGCTGCTGGAGAACTTTGTTGTGGGCATTTGCGGCAGCCGCAGGGAGTGGACATCGGACTCATTCATAGAGAAGACGGTGGGCGAACTCAAGGCTGAACTTGGGGATGACAAGGTGGTGCTTGGACTTAGCGGCGGTGTGGATTCTACAGTGGCTGCTGTGCTTCTGAACAAGGCCATAGGCAATAACCTGACCTGCATCTTTGTAAACCACGGACTGTTGCGTAAGAATGAATTTACAGACGTCCTTAACGATTATGTCTGTCTTGGACTGAACGTTAAGGGTGTGGACGCTTCGGATATGTTCTTCGCTGACCTTAAGGGGGTTACAGAACCTGAGCAGAAACGCAAGATAATAGGCCGCGATTTCATAGAGGTGTTTGATGCCGAGGCACGAAAGATAACTGATGCCAGATGGCTGGCTCAGGGTACGATATATCCCGATCGCATAGAGAGCCTGAATATTACCGGAAAGACAATAAAGAGCCATCACAATGTAGGAGGACTTCCGCAAAAGATGGGACTCAAACTTTGTGAACCCCTAAAGTGGCTTTTCAAGGATGAGGTACGTGCCATCGGACGCCGTCTGGGTATTCCGGTGCACCTCATCGGACGTCATCCTTTCCCGGGTCCGGGACTAGCCGTCCGTATAATCGGTGACATTACCCCGGAGAAAGTTGCGGTACTCCAGGAGGCCGATGCCATATTCATAAACGGTCTGCGAGAGTGGAAACTCTATGACAGGATCTGGCAGGCAGGTGCTATCCTGCTGGCTGACCGCACGGTGGGCGTTATGGGCGATGAGCGTACTTTTGACAATGCCGTAGCCCTGCGTGCCGTTACCAGTGTCGATGCCATGACTGCCGATTGGGCGGAACTTCCGTATGATTTCATGCATTGGGTGAGCAACGAGATAATCAACAAGGTAAAAGGCGTGAACCGCGTCTGCTACGATATCTCCTCAAAACCGCCAGCCACAATAGAGTGGGAATAAAAACTTTCCTAATCTTTGAAAGTCAATAAACGAAAGTAATTATGGATTGAGGTCATATATGTTTAATTATTTTTATGCAAATGGTTTTTAGAATGAAAAAACTCTTGTTGCTTACTATTTTGCTTGCCAATACAATTGTTGCATATTCAAAAGATAAGGTTGAAGATGCAAAGACATATAGGGATTTTGCGTATAGTGTATCTACGCCTGCTCAGGCATTTGATTTCTTTGTAAACGCCCAACAGTACGGTTATGATGAACTTATTCAATTAGATGATAGTGAAACAAATGAGATTGAGGCATTGATTAACAACCCAGCTTTGAAACTTAGATTCATTGGACGGGATTTGAGTACGGCAAAAGGAATGACAATTTATATGTCCATGATTGTCAGAATAGATTCTACAGACCATTTCTTCATTGTCCGTGACAGATCTGTATTGACAGAGATATTGAAGGGGAATGTAAGAAAAGACTATATTTTTATTAATGAAAAACAGAAGATGGTGTTGGGGAATCTGGCCATGAAATATAGCGTCAGCAGAAAATATGGCTACAAGAATCCTGTTGAATTACCTATTAGTATAGATAGAATAACATGTTATAGTAATTCGTGGAATCTTGTCAATGCAGGAAATGCAGTTTATTTTTTTGAGAATCCGGATAAAATTGTGAAAAACTCTACTATGATTCAAGTAGAGAAACAAGATGTTGAAATGTTGGAATACATGCTCAATAATGCTTCAAAAGTGAAGAAATGCTGGAATAGGATTACTGTTAGCTCATGGGAAAGGAACAGAAGGAATGTACTTCCTGTTACCATCACCGTTGATTCTCTGAAACACAACTTTGTCCTGTCGCCTATGGGCGAGATTGTTGAACTTGTCGATGGTGGAGAAGTTTTTTACATATTTAAGGATAAGCAGGATAAACAGTATTTGGCGGATTTTGTGAAAAGATATAGTGTTGAAGGCGAATAATTGAATTGAAAAAAAACAAATAAATGAATAACAGGAATTTGATTTTTTCAATGGCATTAGCAAGTATGTTTATGCCAATGTGGATTATGGATAATAGGGCTATTGGAGCTGATAGTCCTGAAGTTATTATAAACATGGTTCAGGGTTCATCCATAGAGGGGGAATGGTATCTGTCATCATACAAGTATTTCTATGACGGTAAGGAGATAAACCTATCGGACTCAGTTGTGGGAATATGGAGGAGTGAGGACAACTCATATTACTACCACACTCAAGGCAGTTTCAATTTCGGCAGTGACGGTAAGGGAATGATAACCGATGTGGGTGAGAACCATAAGGATGTTTTTCAGTTCACTTACTCTGAGACGGAGAAAGGTATATCTGTGTCCGTGAACGGCAGAAACCTTGTGTTTATTAATGAGGGGGGAAAGCTTGTGAACAGGACGGTGATCAGTGGTATTTACGGTTGGTCAGCCAAGCCTTCCAAACCCGGTGACACCGCGAGTCCTAATGGCGTGGACGGAAAGAATGACCACAGGATTGAGGTGGTGGTAAGTCTGTCAAGAAAGTGAATGCAGAGAGTTTAAGGTTTTATTTTTTCAGAATTATTTTAGGGATGGTCAACGTTAGTTAGAGCTGAAATAACGATAGTGTTTCCGCAACCTGAACATTATTAAGCGGTATTTGGGTTTCATAAGTTTTTTCATTAATTTCGCGGATACCAATAAACGCAACAATAATAACCAAATAACTGACCACTTATGAAAAGAACTGCTTTGATCTCATGCCTTGCTGCGGCTGCGCTGATGCTGCCCGGCTGCAAGGCCCAGAATTACGAGTATCCGTTCCAGAATCCCAATCTTAAGGTCGATAAGAGGGTGGACAATCTGCTTTCACTTCTTACCCCACAGGAGAAGATTGGCCTTATGATGAACGGTTCAATATCTATTGACCGTTTTGACATTCCGGCTTACAACTGGTGGAATGAGGCCTGCCACGGAATCTGCTATGATGATGTTACAGTATTCCCGCAGGTGATTGCCCTGGGTGCCACATTCGATGCACCCCAGCAGCTTGAGATCTACACTGCCGTATCCGATGAGGCCCGCGCCGTATGGAACACCACAAACCATCATCAGATGGGTGTGAACCAGACCAACAGCAGCATCTGGCATCAGGGACTTTCATTCTGGTGCCCTAACGTGAACATATTCCGTGATCCCCGCTGGGGACGCGGCCAGGAGACTCCGGGTGAGGATCCGTATCTGAATGCCGTTATGGGTACCCAGACCGTAAAGGGTATGCAGGGCAATGACAAGAAATACCTCAAACTGCACTCTTGCGCCAAGCACTATGCAGTTCACAGCGGTCCGGAGCCTCTGCGCCATCAGTTCAATGTGAGCGTATCGGGACGTGACCTTTGGGAAACCTACCTGCCGGCATTCAAGAGCCTGGTACAAGACGGAAACGTTCAGGAGGTTATGTGCGCATATCACCGTTACGAGGGTGAGCCCTGCTGCGCCAGCGACCGTCTGCTGCAGGACATTCTGCGTAACAAGTGGGGATTCAAGGGCCTGGTAGTGACAGACTGCGGTGCCATTGGTGACTTCTTCAACGCCCGCCAGCATGGCACCCATAAGGATGCCGCAAGCGCATCGGCCGACGCAATCCTTTCCGGTGCCGATATTGAGTGCGGAACCAGTTACCGTGCACTTGCACAGGCAATGGAGCAGGGACTCATTACCGAGGCCGATATTGACGTGAACGTACGCCGTATCCTCAAGGCACGCTTTGAGTTGGGTATGTTTGATCCTGAAGAGAACCTGCCTTGGGCAAACCTGGGTCTTGATGACCTGAGCAGCCCCGCTCATACCGCTCTTGCCAGCAAGGCAGCCCATGAGGCAATCGTCCTGCTCAAGAACCAGAACAATATCCTGCCGCTGAGCAAGAACAAGAAGATTGCCGTGGTAGGTCCCAATGCCGATGACGCTCGCGTTATCCTGGGCAACTACAACGGTTATCCCACAGCAGCCAATGCCAAGACTATCCTGGACGGAATCCGCGAGGCTGTTCCCGGTGCAGAGATTATTTATGAGAAGGGTTGTGACCTGAACGCCGCATCTATCACCACACACTACGTAGGCCAGATCAACGGCGGCAAGGGTCTGCATGCAGAGTACTACAACACTCTGGACTGGACCGGCGCCGTAGTTGCCAAGGTTGACTATGACGAGCCTCTGAGTCTCAACACCACATCTCCCGCTCTGGCACGTGAGGACTGCCCCTGGGCCGAGGGAGTTAACATGACCGGTTTCTCAGCCAAGTATACGGGCAGCTTTACAGCCGATTATACCGGTGATATGGTTTACAATGTTCGCGGAAGCTCACGCTATACATTCAAGGTAAACGGCAAGACCATTGCAGAGAATGCCGGTCAAGGCGGTGGCCGTGGCGGTTTTGGCGGTTTCGGCGGATTTGGCCGTGGCGGTGCTCCAGCAACCACATTCAAGGTAGAGAAGGGCAAGACATACGATATTTCAATCGAGCTCAGCCAGCCCGAGGCCCGTTCGGCTTCATTCTCATTCGATATCTACAGCCGCGGTCCGGTTGATTTCAAGAAGGTTGTCGAGAAGGTTTCAAAGGCCGACGTGATTGTAATGGTAAGCGGTATCTCATCGGACATAGAGGGTGAGGGACATGATCGTTCAACGATTGAGCTTCCCGAGGTTCAGCAGCAACTGCTCGCCGAGCTTGATGCTACCGGCAAGCCCATCGTTCTGGTAAACGTATCAGGCAGTGCCATAGGTTTCGGCAATGTGGAGAGCAAGTATGACGCTCTTATCCAGGCTTGGTACGGTGGTCAGGCTACCGGTCAGGCTGTAGCCGATGTACTGTTCGGTGACTACAACCCCGCAGGCCGTCTGCCGGTTACCTTCTACGCATCGACAGACCAGCTGCCCGATTTCCAGGATTACTCAATGGATAACCGCACCTACCGTTACTTCAAGGGCCAGCCCCTGTACGCTTTCGGTTACGGACTGAGCTACACCACATTCAGCTACGGTGACGCCAAGACATCGGGCAAGGCCAAGAACATGACCGTTACTGTTTCTGTTACCAATACCGGTAAGAAAGACGGCGATGAGGTAATCCAGGTCTATGTAAAGGCTCTTGACAATGCCGACGCTCCCATCAAGTCTCTGGCAGGTTTCGCCCGCGTAAACATCGCTGCCGGTCAGACACAGAACGTGACTGTTGAGCTTAACAAGGACGCTTTCAGCTTCTACGATGAGGCAACGGACGGACTTAAGTTCCGTCCCGGACGCTACGCCATCCTGTACGGCGGTTCATCGCTCGACAAGGACCTTAAGAGCATCGAGGTAAAGCTCTGATAAAAATTAGCCTGCAGATTTGCAGGCTAATTTTTTTTCTTTTTTCTTTTCGTAATAGATAAATAATAGTAGGAATAAATAATCTATTCTTATTTTAGAGTAACATTCGTGCGGATAATCCGCGTTACCTTTGCTTCCAGAAACTCATCAAAAATTCAACGATATGGAAAACAACAATGCAAAGGTGCTTCGCGCACGGCTCATGGATCAGCCCGAGGATTTCATGAAACTGGGAATCAATCCCGCGAAAGTCGAGAAATGGGAGGATGGTCGCCGGACCAAGACCGAAGAGGTCGGCAGCGAAATCTGGTATTTCGACGGAACCATGGAGGACGGGACCAAGTACATGGTGGGATTCCGTCCCAAGTCACCGGAGGGAATGGCCAAGTTCGAGGACAGTCCTCATGTTAACATTTATATCAAGTCGCCTGAAGGGAAGGAGTTCCGCGATGATATCTGCTATGGTGCCGCTGAGGGCAGTTTCTTCCGTGAGCAGTGCGACAGCAAGTGCGGCCCCCACTGGTGCAAGGGGGACTTCAAGCAGTATGACATTCACTTCGAGCCCGTTCACGGTGTCGGTCTCGACCTGCATTATGACGCATTGACCGATCCTTTCCGCCAGGGGACCAGCCTGCTTGCCTTCGGTGACAACGACGAGTTCTATCATACTGACCTGGCCGTCCCGAAGAACCAGGTCAGCGGCCGTCTGTTCTATGACGGGGCATGGCACGAAGTGAAAGGCGTAGGCTACCATGACCACCAGTGGATGAACACCATGCATTTCGCGCTGTATCACCATTGGCTTTGGGGCCGCATGTACACCGACCTTTTCACCGTGTACATCTATGATTTCGTGGCTGCCCGGCAATACGGCTACAAGCAGCTCCCGATGTTCGGACTGATGGACAACAAGACCGGGAAGGTCGTCTTCATGACGGACGGGCACTTCGAACTCAGTACGGTCCTGGAGCCGGAGGTCCACAAAGGCCGGGAGTTCCCCAAGACAAGTCACTATGTGTTCACGAACGAGGACGGTTCGAGGGTGGAATTCAATGTCACCTGGGAAGACCAGCTGGAGTTCTGGGACATGTATGAGTTGGCTGGAGAGAACATGCGCAAGCGTTACGATGCCATCGGTATGAGGATGCAGTATTGCCGCTACTATGCCAAAGGCGGCGTCCGTTTCACACCCAAGGGAGGTGAGACGAAGGAGGCGCACGGTGACATGATCTATGAATATGCCTATATGGGCCAGCCCGATCCGGCTGCACACGTATAAACGACGCCGGTAGCCATCAGGATAGGCCTCACGTCTTGCGGTACTGCCCAGGCGTGAGGCTTGTCTGCCTCTTGAAGAAAGCAGAGAAGGCCGATGCCGCCGAGAAATTGAGCCGGTCGGCTATCTCATAAGATGACAGGTCGGAATAACGGAGCAGCACCTTCGCCTCGTGTATGATGGCGATATTGACCCAGTCGGCCACCGTCCGTCCGCTGTAATCCTTCACGAGCGTAGACAGGCGGTTCGGGGTGAGATGCAGCCTGTCTGCATAGAACGATATCTGGTGTTCCGTACTGCCGAACCTGCTCACCAGATCAAGGAATTGGTTGAAGACTGTTTCGGAATGCGAGACGGGATTGGGAGTCAGAGACTGGTCAAGGACATATTTCGTGTGCTTGAGATCATTGAGGAGCGCCATCTCCAAGTGCTGGACGGTCGCTTGGGACCACTCCGTTTTCTTCAGAACCCGGGAGATCAGATCAAAGTAGGCACCCATCCTTTCCAGGTCGTCGCCCTCCAGTTTCACGGCAGTCGGTTTTTCAAAGGCTGCCGT
>Ga0256405_10005315_pt1 | contig 22504 bp, 21 predicted proteins | sample RumenRJG_02DNA_FD_189096 | JGI IMG/M metagenome (GOLD analysis project Ga0256405, IMG submission 189096) | Bovine rumen microbial communities from Lethbridge, Alberta, Canada - RJG_02 | ecosystem: Host-associated > Mammals > Digestive system > Stomach > Rumen | place: Canada: Alberta... | reverse complement strand
CGACGGAGCTGAAGGTTGTCGGCCTCATGAACATGCAGTTCGCGATCGAGGACGACAAGGTGTACGTCATCGAGGCGAACCCGCGCGCGAGCCGCACGGTCCCGCTCGTCTCGAAGGTCGGCGGCGTGCAGATGGCCGGCATCGCGACGCACCTCATGCTCGGCGACACCGTGAAGTCGATGGGCCTCGACCGGAAGCGGACCGTCCCCTACTTCGGCGTCAAGGAGGCGGTGCTGCCGTTCGACAAGTTCCCGGAGGTCGATCCCGTGCTCGGGCCGGAGATGCGCTCGACGGGCGAGGTGCTGGGGCTCGCGGACAACTTCGGCCTCGCGTACTTCAAGTCGCAGGAGGCCGCCGGCGCGCCGCTGCCGACGAAGCCGGGCCGCGTGCTCGTCTCGCTCACGCAGAAGCAGGCCGACATCGAGGCGGCCGTGAAGAAGCTCGTCGATCTCGGCTTCACGATTCTCGCGACGGAGGGCACGGCGGCGTGGCTGCGCGATCTCGGCATTCCCGCGTACGCGGTCGCCAAGATCGGCGAGGGCCGCCCGGACTGCCTCGACGTCATCAAGAACCGCGAGGTTTCGCTCGTCATCAACACGCCGTCGGTCAAGGCCAACTCCATCGAGCATTCGGGCCGCATCCGCAAGGCGTGCATCAAGTACAAGGTGCCGTACCTGACGACGATCGCCGCGGCCTACGCGGCCGCCGAGGGCATCGCCGCCGCGATGAGCGGTCAGGGCGAGGTCAAGTCGCTCCAGAGCTACCACGCGTCCATCGTCGTGGAAACGCCCTGAGCGGGAAGCGGCTGACGCCATCAACCGGGGAGGCGGGCAGATGCACAGACTGCTCATCTTGACAGGCGCGGCGGTTTGCTTCGCCGTTGCGGCCGTCTGCGGCGCGGAGGCGGCGTCTTCGTCGCCCCGGCAGGGGCGGCGGCTGGTGTGGCGCGATGAGTTCGACGGCGGGGCGCTGGACGAGACCCGGTGGAAGTTCCACCCGATGATGAGATCCTCCGACTGCATCTATACGAACGATGCGCGGACGGTGCGGGTTGAGGGCGGATGCCTTCATCTTCTGGTCATTCCGTCCGGCGATCCGGCCCGGCCGCAGATGCTGTCGCGCAGCGTTTCGACGCGCGACCGGATGGCGTTCAGGTACGGCTATCTTGAGATGCGGGCGCGGATCCCGTTTCGTCACGGCGCGTGGCCGAGCTTCTGGATGACGGCGCAGCCGGGCCTGCAGAAGGCGGCCTGGGGGTCGGAAGTCGACATCTTCGAAGTGTTCTCCTCGACAAACGCCGTCGTCGCGAATCTGCACAAGTGGGCCCCCGGCGGGCGGCACGTCATGCTGCCGGGCGGAGAAGGATGCCTGAACCGCGCCTACACGTTCAAGGACTGCGCGCGGCTGAACGACGAGTTCCATGTGTACGGGTTCGAGTGGACGCCGCAGGAGATGTCGTTCTACGTGGATGGCGAGAAGTACGCGACGTTCCCGATCGGCGAGGCGGACGACTACTGTCCGGGCGAAAAGCTGGGCATGGCGGGCCACCATGACTTCCACAACATCCACATCAACAACGAGATCTTTACGCCGGGGCACGGGTGGTGTCCGCCGTGGTCTCGCATCACGGAAAGGGACCGGCTGCCCATTGAATACTGGGTTGACTGGATCCGCCTGTACCAGAAGGACGGCGAAGAGCTCGCCTCTCCGCCGTCGGCGCCGCAAAAAATATTTTAATTTGGGGTGTTGCGCGGGAAGCGGCGTTTTTGATAAAATATCCGCTCCGCGCTCACAGACGAGGCGGACGCGGCAGAAAACCGCGCACATCAACAAACGAAGAAAACAGTTAGAAAAATGGCAGTTCGTAAGCCGACGGCTCCGACGGAGCGTTCCGCGGCAATGGCGGAAATGCTCGCCCAGGCGGGTCAGGAGTCGAAGTTCAAGGGCGGCAGCCTCGTGGAAGGCACCGTCAGCGCAATCAAGGGTGACGACGTGTACGTCGACATCGGTTACAAGTCCACGGGCGCGGTGGACATCAGCGAGTTCGGCGAAGGCGCCGACGTCAAGATCGGCGACAAGGTCACCGTCATGCTCCGCGAGCTGGAGAACGACAAGACGGGTGCGGTCGTCCTGTCCAAGAAGGCGGCCGACGACAAGATCCGCTGGGAGAAGATCCTGGCGCGCTACGTCGAAGGATGCGTCGTCACGGGTACGGTCAAGAGCGCGGTGCGCGGCGGCCTCCTCGTCCAGATCGACGACGTCGAGGCGTTCCTCCCCGGCAGCCAGGTCGAGGTCACGCCCGTCAAGGAGCTGGAGCCCTACGTCGGCCAGACGTTCGACTTCAAGGTCATCAAGATTTCCAACGAGCGCCGCAACCTCATCGTCTCGCGCCGCGAGCTCATCGAGGGCACGCTCGCCGAGAAGAAGGCGGAGCTGCTCGCGAGCCTCCAGAAGGGCGAGATCAAGAAGGGCCGCGTGAAGAACATCACCGACTTCGGCGCGTTCATCGATCTCGACGGCCTCGACGGCCTGCTGCACATCACGGACATGAGCTGGGGCCGCGTGAAGCACCCGAGCGAAATCCTCAAGGTCGGCCAGGAGCTCGACGTCATGGTGCTCGACGTGGATCGCGAGCGCGAGCGCGTCAGCCTCGGCCTCAAGCAGATCACCGAGAACCCGTGGAACACGATCCAGGATCAGTTCCCGGTCGGTTCGCGCGTGTCGGGCAAGGTCGTCAACCTCGCCGCCTACGGCGCGTTCGTCGAGATCGCCCCCGGCATCGAGGGCCTCGTCCACATCAGCGAGTTCTCGTGGACCAAGCGCGTGGCGCGCGCGAGCGACATGCTCAGCGTCGGCGACGAGGTCCAGGTCGTCGTCCTGTCGGTCGACGTCGAGAACCAGAAGATCGCGCTCGGCATCCGCCAGACGCAGGCCAACCCGTGGGACACGGTCCAGGACCGCTTCCCGGTCGGCTCGAAGGTCAAGGGCAAGGTTCGCAACTTCACGGCCTACGGCGCGTTCGTCGAGCTCGAAGAGGGCATCGATGGCATGATCCACGTCAGCGACATGAGCTGGACGCGCAAGATCAACCATCCGTCGGAAGTGCTGCAGAAGGGCCAGGAGGTCGAGGCGGTCGTCATCGACGTCAACCCGAAGGAACAGCGCATTTCGCTCGGCCTCAAGCAGGCGCAGACCGATCCGTGGGCGGAGATCGCCTCGAAGTACGCGGTCGGCTCCGTCGTCAAGGGCAAGGTCTCCAAGATCGCCTCGTTCGGCGCGTTCGTCGAGCTGGAGGACGGCGTGGACGGGCTCGTGCACATCTCCCAGATCGCCGACCAGCGCGTCGAGAAGGTCAAGGATGCGCTCGAGGTCGGCCAGGAGGTCGAGGCGCGCGTCGTCAAGGTCGACAAGAGCGAGCGCCGCATTGGGCTCTCGATCCGCGCGATGTCCATGACCGATGACGAGGTCCGCAAGCTCGAGGCGGAAGCCGCGGGCGAGACCCCGGAGCCGGTCAGCGCCAAGACGGCGGGCAGCGACAGCCTCGGCAATGCGTTCGAGGCCGCGTTCGCGAACGTCGAATGGCAGCCGGGCAACTAAGGAACTTCAGACGAAAGGAACACGAAAATGTCCAGAGTTTGCGAAATTTGCGGCAAGGGTCCTTCGGTCGGCAACGTCGTCGTCCGCAAGGGTTCGCCGAAGTACAAGGGCGGCATCGGTCTGCACACGACCGGCATCACCAAGCGTCGTTTCCTCCCCAATCTCCAGACGGTCCGCACGACCGACGGCAAGGGCAACACCAAGCGCGTCACGGTCTGCACCCGCTGCCTGAAGAACGGAAAGGTCACGAAGGCGTAGTGGAACGTCGGCCCGGCGCTTCTTCCGCCTTGCGGCTCCACGCGCTTGGGCCGACGTGACAAGTTTTTCTGACAGACAACAGTTCTTTCTGACAGACAACAGTTCTTTCTGACAGACAACAGTTCTTTCTGACAGACAACAGTTCTTTCTGACAGACAACAAACGAGTAAACACACAAACAAAAAAAGGAACAAACAAATGGCAATCAAGGTTGGCATCAATGGTTTCGGCCGCATCGGCCGGATGGTTTTCCGCGCGGCCGTGGAGAACTTCGCGAATGACATCGAAGTCGTCGGCATCAACGACCTCCTCGATCCCGACTACCTCGCGTACATGCTGAAGTACGACTCCGTGCACGGCAAGTTCGAGCACGACATCAAGGTCGACGGCACCACGATGACGGTTGACGGCAAGGCGATCCGCCTCACGGCCGAGAAGGATCCGGCGGCGCTCAAGTGGAACGAAGTCGGCGCGGAAGTCGTCGTCGAGTCGACGGGCCTCTTCCTCACGGACGAGAAGGCGCGTGCGCACATCACCGCCGGTGCGAAGAAGGTCATCATGTCGGCGCCCTCGAAGGACGCGACCCCGATGTTCGTCTACGGCGTCAACGACAAGACCTACGCCGGTCAGGACATCATCTCCAACGCCTCCTGCACGACGAACTGCCTCGCCCCGATCTCGAAGGTCCTCAACGACACCTTCGGCATCAAGCGCGGTCTCATGACCACGATCCACGCGGCGACGGCGACGCAGAAGACGGTCGACGGCCCGTCCAAGAAGGACTGGCGCGGCGGCCGCGGCATCCTCGAGAACATGATCCCGTCCTCGACGGGCGCGGCGAAGGCCGTCGGCAAGGTTCTCCCGGCGCTCAACGGCAAGCTCACGGGCATGTCGGTCCGCGTTCCGACCTCCGACGTCTCGTTCGTGGACCTCACGGTCGAGCTCGAGAAGGCGGCGACCTACGAGGACATCTGCAAGGCGATGAAGGCGGCGAGCGAGGGCGAGCTCAAGGGCGTTCTCGGCTACACCGACGAGGCGGTCGTCTCGACCGACTTCCGCGGCGATGCGCGCACGTCGATCTTCGACGTCAAGGCGGGCATCCAGCTCGACCCGACGTTCGTCAAGGTCTGCTCGTGGTATGACAACGAGTGGGGCTACTCGAACAAGGTTCTCGAGATGGTCCGCGTCATCGCGAAGTAAGTTCGCGGGACTGAACCGAAAAGGAACGGAGGGAGCGCGCAAACGCTCCCTCCTCCTTTTTTTCTACTTCATCGACGGCAGCATCTATTTCATCGACGGCAGCACGACGCCGCGCAGGATGATCTTCTGGCAGAGCAGGAAGACGGCGGCCGTCGGCAGCGAGACGACGACGAAGCCCGCCATCACGCACCACGGCTGGTGCGCCATCGTCTGCGACATCTGGTACATCCACACCGCGAGCGTCCAGTGCGATTCCTTCTGGCAGACGAGGAACGCCCACTCCCACGACGAGTAGGCGTGGATGAAGGCGTTGAGCGCGTTGACGGCGAGGATCGGCGTCGTCATCGGCAGCGTGATCCGGCGGAAGACCGTCCACTCGCCCGCGCCGTCGATGGCCGCCGCCTCGTAGAGCTCGCGCGGCAGCGCGTCGAAGAAACCCTTGAGGATGAAGATGGACATGCCGCTGGCGACCGTCGGCAGGACGAGCGCGGCGAACGTGTTGAGGAGCCCCAGGTCGCGGATCAGCAGGAAGCCGGGGATCGCGGTGACGGCCGCGGGGAACGCCATCGTCGCGAGGAGGAAGAGGATGATCCGCTCCGTCGCGGCGAGCCGGAAGCGCGAAAGCGCGTACGCGGCGAGCGGGTTGACGGTGAGCGACGCGAGCACCGAGAGGATGACGAGAAGGATCGTGTTCGCGAACGCGCGCCCGCGCAGGAAGAGGTAGTCGCCGACGAGCCGGTAGTTCGCCGCGCAGCTTTCGAGGAAGTCGCGCCAGCCGTGCTCGAGAAACTGGACGGCGAGCGCGTTGCGGATCTCGGCGGCGTGGTCGGCGAGCGGCGCGGGCAGCGTGCGCGACACGTAGTCGCCGCGCGCGAGCGCGTCCGTCACGTACTGCGACTTGAGCTCCAGCCACGTCGCGAACTTCTCGCCGGGCTGGACGCGGCCGGGCGGCAGCTTCGATTCGGCGGAGAACGAGATGTCGAAGAACGAGCGGTAGGGGACGGGCCACGCTTCGTTCAGCCGCTCGACGGTGCCGTACTTCGCCTCGACGAACCGCGCGACGTCGCGCGCGTCGTAGCGGCAGACGGTGTCGCGCGCGGGGACGTCCGCGAGCGCGCGGAGAAACGTCCGCGCTGCCGCGCGGTGCGTCGCGCGGAAATCGGCATCGGCGTAGGGCGCGAGCTCGCGCGCGGCGAACGCGGCCACGCCCGCGCGGTCCTTCGCGACCTGCGGCCAGCCCGTCCACGACGCGGGCGCGTCGGGATAGACCTCGCGCGGGAAGGTCGCGAAGCGCGTCGCGATCGCGCGCATGAAACGGTCGGAACGGTCGAAAAACCCAATAACGACGGGGCTGTGGCGCGAATAGTCGTAGGACGACGAGAGGCTCGCGGAGAGCATCACGGCGAAGGGATAGACCATCGTGACCGCGCCGAGAACGAGTGCGGAATAGACGAGCGCGAGGAAGACTCGCGCCTTGAAAGTCGTGCGTTCGCTGGGCAGGATGACGGCCATGCCGATATTGTACCAAAAATTTTTTTTCATTTGCCGCTTGCAACATGAATATTTTTTCGCTATCATTCCCTCAGAAGCCGAGGGGGATCAATGCGTACACCGGTGTGCGTGCCCGAGGCGACTCACACAAAAAGGAAAAAACAAAATGGCTACAACCAAGAAGGCTCCCGCGAAGAAGGCGGCTCCTGCAAAGAAGGCTCCTGCGAAGAAGCCTGCGGCGAAGAAGGTCGCGGTGAAGAAGGCTCCCGCGAAGAAGCCCGCGGTGAAGGCGGCGCCGGCGAAGAAGGCGGCTCCGGCGAAGAAGGCCCCGGCGAAGAAGGCTCCTGCGAAGAAGCCTGCGGCGAAGAAGGCGCCGGCGAAGAAGGCGGCGAAGAAGTAATTGACGGATGCGGCGCTCAGGCCGCATGTTCCGGCGCGTCGGTTTCCATGGAACCGGCGCGCCTTTTTTTCGGCAAAATATGATATACTATCCCCATCCGATTCCGGGGGGAGTCGGGACACAGGAAAGGGAAAGGAATCAATCGAACATGGACAACATGGAAACGAGCCGTCGTGATTTTCTCAAGGGAACGATGTGGATGGGGGCGACCGCCGCGCTGGCGGGCTGCGTCTCGTCCGCCGCCAAGATCTGCGCGCCGGGCGCGATGACGTCGTTCGCCGTGCCGCCGATCAAGAAGGTGCGCGTCGGCGTGGTGGGCCTCGGCATGCGCGGCCCCGGTGCGGTGCACCGTCTCTCCTCGATTCCCGGCGTGGAAGTCGCGGCGCTCTGCGACCTCTACAAGACGCGCGTCGACCGGATGCAGGAGGTCGTGAAGAAGAACGGCGGCGCGCCGGCCCGCACCTACTTCATCTACGACGGCGAGAAGGGGGCGGGCGCCGACGAGTCGAAGGCGTGGCAGGCGATGTGCAACAGCGACCTCGACCTCGTCTACATCGCGACGCCCTGGAAGCTGCACACGCCGATCGCGCTCTACGCGATGGAGCACGGCAAGCACGCCGCCATCGAAGTCCCGGCCGCGATGACGCTGGAGGAGTGCTGGGCGTGCGTCGAAACGTCCGAGCGCACGGGCCGCCACTGCATGCAGCTCGAGAACTGCTGCTACGGCGATGTCGAGATGCTCACGCTCAACCTTGTGCGCCAGGGCAAGCTCGGCGAGCTCGTCCACGGCGAGGGCGCGTACATCCACGACCTGCGCGAGCTGAACTACCTCGATCCGGCGAAGGGCGGCTACCAGGACTACTGGCGTCTGCGCTGGAACACGGTCCACTACGGCAACCCGTACCCGACGCACGGGCTTCTGCCGATCATGCAGGCGATGGACATCAACCGCGGCGACCGCTTCGACTACCTCACGTGCGTCTCGTCCAACCAGATCGGCATGGACGCCTACGCCCGGGTGAAGTTCGGCGAGGACAGCTGGGAGGCGAAGCTCCACCCGCGCTGCGGCGACATGTCGACGACGCTCATCCGCACGGTGAAGGGCCGCACGATCATGGTGCAGCACGACGTCACGAGCGCGCGCCCCTATTCGCGCATCAACCTCCTCTCGGGCACGCAGGGTTGCCTGAACGACTATCCGTTCCGCATCGCGCTCGCCGACAAGCCCGGCGAGGGCGCGCACCAGTGGTTCGACGCGGCGCAGACGGAGAAGATCTACAGGGAGTACCAGCACCCGCTCTGGAAGGTCGCGGGCGCGCTCGCGCAGAAGATGGGCGGCCACGGCGGCATGGACTTCCTGATGGACCTGCGCCTGTGCTACTGCCTCCAGAACGGCCTGCCGCTCGACATGGACGTCTACGACCTCGCGGCCAGCTGCTCGATCTGCGAACTGAGCGAACGCTCGGCGCTGAACCGCGGCGCGTCGCAGGACGTGCCGGACTTCACGCGCGGCGGCTGGAAGACGGCGAAGCCGCTCGGCATCGAGACGGTGGACCTGGAGAAGCTCGGCATCCGGGACGTGACGCGCGACGAGAGTCAGCTGAATGTCTGACCGGATCGGGAAGATCCTCTCGCACGACGCGGGACCGTTCTGGCAGTTCGTCAAGTACGGCGCGATCGGAGCGCTGGCCACCGCCGTGCAGGCGGTGGCGTTCTATGCGCTGGCGTCGACGGTGCTTCGGTGCCTGACGCCCGATGACGTGGCGGTGCGGCTCCTGGGGCTGCCCGCCGCGTCGATCTCCGAGACGGTGCGCGCGCTCCGGTTCGCGGCGGCGACGGCGCTCGGCTTCGCCGTCTCGAACGTCCTCTGCTGGATTCTCAACCGCGCGTTCGTGTTCCGTCCGGGGCGGTACCGCTGGTGGACGGAGCTCGCGCTCTTCGTGCTCGTCGCGGCGACCGCGATGGCACTCGCGACGGCGCTCGGCGGCGTTCTGATCGCGCGCTGCGGCCTCATGACGACGCTCGCCGTGCTGGTGGAGATCGTCGTTTCGTTTGTCTTCAACTTCATCCTGCGCAAATTCGTCATTTTCAAGGGGTGACGCGCACGGCGGGATGTGATATACTATCCGCAGATTTACATCATCCACAAAAGGAACGACACATGAAGACCCAGCTCCTGACTGCGACGATCGTCGCAACACTGGCCGCGACCGTGGCGCTCGCCGACAAGGTGACGCTCGTCTCCGGCTCCACCCTGACCGGCACCGCAGGCGATTTCAGCGGCGGCAAGCTCAAGTTCACGTCCGACGATCTCGGCGACATCTCGATCGACGTCAAGAAGATCGCGTCGCTCGAAAGCGACAAGATGCACGTCGTGCGCTACCGCGACATGTCCGTGTCGTCGGTGCCGGTGACGGTCGTCGACGGCGAGTACCAGGTCGCCGGGGCGGCGCTCGACATGACGAACGTCAAGGACCTCGACCCCGCGCCGGAGGCGTGGCACGGCAGCGTCAACTTCATGGGCACGGTCACGCGCGGCAACACCGTCGGCGAGTCGGCGACGATCACGGCGGACGTGAATCGCCGCTGGGAGAAGGATCGCTTCACGGCGAACGGCGGCTACTACTACGCGGCGTCGGGCGACTCCAAGCAGGACAAGCAGAAGACGACGAGCCGCTTCGAGCTGCTGGCGCAGGAAGACCACTTCTGGACCCAGAAGTTCTACTCCTACGTCAACGGCAAGTATGAGACCGACCGCGTCATGGATCTCGAATACCGCTGGCGCCTCGGCCTCGGCGGCGGCTACCAGTGGCTCGAGAACGACGACTTCGGCTTCGGCAAGGTCTCGTTCAACCAGGAAGTCGGCCTTTCGTACGTCGGCGAGAAGTATGAGCACGACAGCGACGACAAGTACGGCGCGTTCCGCTACGCGCACCACCTGTCGTGGGAGATCGCGGCGATCGAGAACCTGACCTTCGCGCACAACCTTGAATGGCTGCCGCAGGTCGACGACTGGGCCGACAACTACATCATCGACGCGGACGCGGGCATCGTCTACCAGTTCAGCGCCAACTGGCAGCTGATCGCCAAGGTCGAGTGGGACTACAAGAGCCAGGTCAGCGACGGCGTCAAGCACAGCGACCTGCGCTACATCCTCGGCCTCGGCTACACCTGGTAAGTCCGGCCGCCCGCAGCAAGGCCCGTTCGGTGAGAGTCGCGATCTGCTATCCGCCGCTGGAAAGCGAGAAGGGCGTCGCGCTTCTCACGCAGAACCGCCAGTTCCAGTGGTTCTCGCGCCCGACCTACATCTTCCCCGTCGTTCCGGCGACCGCCGCGACGATGGCGAAGGCGGCCGGGCACGAGACCTTGTTCCTGGACGGCATCGCGGCCGAGCTCACGCCGGACGAGTTTGACCGGCGGCTCGCCGATTTCCGACCGGACGTCGTCATTCTCGAGACGAAGACGCCGGTCGTCAAGCGCCACTGGAAGTGGATCGACGCGCACGACTACCGCACCGTCCTCGTCGGCGACCACGTCACCGCCCTCCCCGAGGAGTCGATGGCCGCGTGCAGGGTCGACTACATCCTGACGGGCGGCGACTGGGATTTCCTGCTCAAGAACCTGCTCGAGGCGAATTTCGATCCGGCGCGGTTCGAGCCCGGCATCTGGTACCGCGAGGCGGGCGCGGTGAAGTCGACGGGGCCGTTCCGCCTCGACCACAACCTCGACGATGCGCCGTGGATCGACCGCGACCTCGTCAACTGGAAGCTGTACGCCTACCGCAACGGCAACTTCAAGCGCACGCCCGGCACCTACATCATGGCGGGGCGCGACTGCTGGCACGCGAAGTGCACGTTCTGCAGCTGGACGACGCTCTACCCGACGTACCGCCAGCGCGACCCGATCGATGTCGTCGACGAGATCGAGATGCTCGTCAAAAAGTACGGCGTCCGGGAGATCATGGACGATTCCGGCTCGCTGCCGGTCGGCGCGTGGCTCGCGACGTTCTGCAACGAGCTGATCCGCCGGGGGCTGCCGAAGAAGCTGCGCATCGACTGCAACATGCGCTTCGGGCGCCTCGCCTACGAGGATTACGCGCTCATGCGGCGCGCGGGCTTCCGGCTTGTGCTCTTCGGCGTGGAGTCCGCCAACCAGGAGACGCTCGACCGCTTTTGCAAGTGCCTGACGGTCGCGGACGTGGAGCAGGGTGCGGAGTGGGCGTCGCGCGCGGGGCTCGACGTCCACCTCACGTTCATGTTCGGCCATGCATGGGAAGGGCCCGCCGAGATCGCCAACACGGTCGCGCTCGCGCGCAAGCTCCTCGCGAACGGCCACGCGGCGACGCTGCAGTGCACGCTGACGATTCCGTATCCGGGGACGCCGCTTTTCAAGGAGCTGAAGGCGGCGAACGGCCTGACGACGCTCGACTGGGACGAATACGACCAGCGCCGCGCCGTCACGAAGACGCCGCGCGCGACCGAGGCCGAGATCAAGCGCGCCATCCGTCGCGTCTATCGCGGTTTTCTGCAGCCGCGCGCGCTGTGGCACCTCTTCTGCCGCAATCTGTTCGACATCGGCTTCTACTATCGCGGCGTGCGCTATCTCGCCGGACATCTTCTGGACTTCAAGACGTAACGGCCATGACGACGTGCGCACGCAAGTACAGGGTCGTCATCGCCTACGACGGCACCGGCTATTCGGGCTGGCAGTACCAGGACAACGCCCTCGGCATCCAGCAGGTCGTTGAAGAGGCGCTCGCCTACCTCGAGGGCGCGCCCGTGCGGATCTTCGGCAGCTCGCGCACCGACGCGGGCGTGCACGCGCGCGGTTTTGTCGGCCACTTCCACCTGACGAAGCCGATCCCGCCGAAGAACCTCGTGCGCGCGCTGAATTCGCGTCTGCCCGAATCGGTGCGCATCCTCAAGGCCGCCTACGCGAAGGCGGCGTTCGACGCGCGGCTCAGCGCGAAGGGCAAGGAGTACCGCTACCAGCTCTACCAGGCGGACATCCTGCCGCCGCACCTCGCGCCGTACTGGACGTTCTGCCACCGCCCGCTCGATCTCGCGGCGATGCGGGCGGCGGCGGCGCATTTCGTCGGCACGCACGACTTCCTCTCCTTCGCGGCGAATCCCAACCGCGAGCTGGAGACGACGGTGCGGACCATCTTCAGCTTCGAGGTCCGGAAGGCCGGGCACCGCTACACGTTCATCGTGCGCGGCGACGGCTTCCTCTACAAGCAGGTGCGCTCGATGGTCGGCTTCCTCATTTCCGTCGGCAAGGGCAACGAAAAGCCCGCGGCGGTGAAGGAGCTGCTGGACGGCCATCCGCCGCGCACCGCCCGCGTCGAGACGGCGCCCGCCCGCGGCCTCTTCCTGCAGAAAGTCTTCTACTGACGCGTGCGGTCGGGATGTGATATACTATCGCCCGTTATGCTCTATTACCTGTCCAGTCTGCTGACGCCCTATTGGGGGCCGTTCCGTCTCTTCCAGTCCCACGCCTTGCTGCTCGCCGGCGGCACCTTCTTCGCCGCGCTCCTGAGCGCGGCACTTCTGCCGCGTTTCTGGGACCGGCTGCCGCGCGACCACGGCAAGGCGATCCTGAAGGACATGGGCGGCATGAAATCGGCCGGCAAGCCGACGGGCGCGGGCTTCTACGTGACGCTCATCGCGCTGCCCGTCATCGTCCTCTTCGCGCCGCTGCGCCCCTGGGACTTCGCTGCCGTCCTCGCGCTCTACGCCGCGATGGTGTTCGGCTACCTCGACGACCGCAGCGCCGTTCCGTGGGGCGAGCTCAAGAAGGGCCTCCTCGACGCCGTCGTCTCCGTCGCAATCGCGCTCTTCATCTTCCTCGGCCACGCCGAGACCATCGACGGCCACGCCGGGCACTACATGATCACCTGGGTGCCGTTCATGAAGGACATCGTCTACGTCAACGCGTGGCTCTACGTGCCGTGCGCGGCGTTCATCCTCTGGTTCGTGATGAACGCGACGAACTGCTCGGACGGCGTCGACGGCCTCGCGGGGTCGCTCACCGAAATCACGCTCGTGGTGCTCGCCGTCTTCCTCTACGTCGTCGTCGGCTACCGCCCCGTCGCGCACTACTTCCTGATCCCCGTCTACGCCGAGGCCGCGCGCTGGGCGATTGTCGTCATGATCGTCGCGGGCGCGTTCGGCGGCTACCTCTGGTTCAACGCGGAGCCCTCGCGCATCCTGATGGGCGACGCCGGCAGCCGCTTCCTCGGCATCCTCGTGGCGACCGCGTGCCTGATGACGGGCAATCCGTTCATCGTCCTCGCGCTTGCGCCCGTCGTGCTCGTCAACGGCGGCGGGGGCCTCGGCAAGCTCGTCCTCCTGCGCGTCGCCCGGCGCCTCGGCTTCCAGATCGGCGACGACAGCGTCATCAAGCGCATCCGCTTCCCGCTCCACGACCACTGCAAGAAGAACCTCGGCTGGTCGAACGCGCAGGTCCTGATGCGCTTCGTCCTCCTGCAGCTGATCGTCATGCCGATCCTGCTCATCCTCCTCCTGAAGATCCGCTGATGGTGTTCGCCGCAATCCTCCTCCTGGCGCTCACGCGCGCCGAAGTCATCGACCGCTTCAAGGCGGCGCCCATCGTGAAGGTGGACGGCCTCGTGCAGGTCATCGCCGACTGCCCCGCCGACATGCGCCGCGAGTACCAGAACCCCGTCGCGTCCTTCGTCGCCGACGTCTGCCGCACGCTCTACCGCGCGGAGAATGCGCACGCGCGCAGGTTCGCGTCGCCCGGCATCGTCGTCTACGTCGGCGACGTGCGCACCAACGTGACCGACGTCGTCGTGAAGCCCAAGACGCGCGCCGACGGCTCCGTCTTCACGCGCATCTACCTGCCCGCGCCCGCCTACGCCGACCTTGCGGCGCTGCGCCGCGAGACGGTCAAGGCGTTCTACCTCGCGGTCCACGGGCGCACGCTCGACGACGCTGCCGCGGACAAGGCGCTGCGCGCCGCCGACCCCGCGCTGCGCATCGCCGACGAATACGCCGCGCTCGCGGCCTGGCTCGACGGCCGGCCGTCGGAAGGGGACGACGAGCGCTACCTGGAGATGATGCGCGCGGTGCTGGTGCCCGGCATCGCCTATAAGACGGACGTCCTGCGCTTCGCCGCGCGCCTCTTCTTCTATCCCGAGGTCTACGGCTCGCCGTTCTGCGGCCGGTACGACTGCTGCACGTTCCGCGACGCCATCGTGCTCGCCGCGCACGATCCGCGCCTCAGGTTCCTCGCGCTCGCCAAGTCGTCGCAGGTCGTCGCCTGGGGCGGCGGACGCGGGGAGGATCTGCTTGCGGCGGCGGACGCCTATTCGGTCTTTCTGCGCGAGCTCGCGGCCTACCGGAAGACGCCCGACGAGCTCGGCGCGCTGCTGGACGCGGCCGAAGCGAAGCTCGCGGCCGCCTTTGACGCGGCGCGCTGACGCGCGACCCCGCGCGGCGCTCACGCGGCCCAGACGGGCCAGGGCGTGCGGATTTCGGTCGGGAGCCCCGACGCCGGATGGCGGAAGGCTGCCGCGAGCGCATGGAGGCAGTGCCCCGTTTGATTCTCGACCGCGAACGCGCCGTACAGCCGGTCGTTGACGATGTGCAGCCCCGCGAGCGCGAGCTGCGCGCGGATCTGGTGCGTCACGCCCGTGAAGATCGTCACTTCCAGCAGCGTGCGCTCCTCGTTCTCGACCGTCGTGTGCGCGAGCGGCCGGAACGTTGTGACGGCGTGGAGCGGCCTCAGGCCGTCGGTGCGGCCGCGCACGCGCGCGATGTCGATCATGCGGCAGAAGGGGAGCGTCGGGTCATGGACGAGATCGTTCTCGAGCGTCGCGCCCGCCGCGACCGCGCCTTCGACGAGCGCGAGATACGTCTTCTTCACCGTCTGCGCGGCGAACTGCGCGCGCAGGTCCGCGAACGCCGCCGCCGTGCGCGCGACGAGGACGAGCCCCGACGTGTCGGCGTCGATGCGGTGGAGCGCGCCCGCCATGAGGGGCCTGTCCCCGAGTGTCGTGCATTCGGGATGGCGCGCGACGACGCCGTTCATGAGCGTCGTCGTCTCGGTGCGCGTCAGCGGCTGCACGGGCAGGCCCGCCGGCTTGTCGAACGCGAGGAGCGCATCGTCTTCGAAGACGGTCGCGAGGCGGATCGCGGGGTTGGGCCGGACCGTGTTGTCGGCGGCCTCGGCGAGCGCGGCGACGGTGATCGTCTCGCCGCCGCGCAGCTTCAGGCCCTTGACGGCGCGGCGGCCGTTGACGAGCACGCCGCCCGCATCGATCGCCTCGCGCACGAACGCGCGCGTCGACGAGGGGAAGGATGAAAGCAGGGCGGCGTCCAGCCGGACGCCGCCCGTCTCAACCGTGATGGACCGGTTCTCAATCATAGCGGTCCATCACGCTCGGCGCGATCGGCGCCATGCCCTCCCAGGACTTGTTGGAGCTCCAGGGCAGGTTCGTGTCTTCGGCGGTATCGGCGATGCAGCCCGCAAGGAGCGACAGCGCGAACGCGGCGAGCACCGACTTAATCAGCAAAGATGACATCGTTGAACTGAAGCTTGTCCTGCTCCCAGTTGGAGAGGATGTCGCAGATGACGTAGTTCTTGCCGGGGACTTCCTGACGCAGACGGATGCGGCCGACGAACTCGCCCGCCTCGCCCTGGAAGCCGGGACGCTTGACGCCGAATTCCATCATCGGCAGCGGACGGTTGGGATCGTTGCCCTTGAGCTCCTTCATCGCGGCATCCGACAGCTCGACGATGGCGTACATGTTCACGTTGTCCGCCTCGATGACCTTGCCCTTGTCGCCCGCCGGGATGGAGCTGACCGCCATGCCCGCGCCGGTCTTGGCACCGGCTGAACCCGCCTGGGCCAGCTGCTCGCGCAGGAGGTTCTTGAGCTGCTCGTTCGTCTTCTGCGCCTTCTCCAGCTCTTCCTTGGCAAGCTCGGTCTCGTCCTTCGCCGTCACGACCTCGTCCTTGAGCGACGTGATCTCGGCGTTGAGGTCGTCGATCTGCGCCTTGATCTTGACGATCTGGTTCTCGAGGTCGGCCTTCTCGCCCTCGAGCTTGGCGATCTTCTCGTTCTTCTCGACGATCGTCACCTTGTCCTGGCGCGCTTCGGGCTTGAGCTTGTTGAGCTCGCCCACGACGTCCTCGAGCTTGCCGTGCAGCACCTTCAGCTCGGCGCGCGTCGTGTTGAGCTTGGCCTGCTGCGCCTGGCCGGAGGCGAAGAGCTTCTCGAGGATCTCGCGCTCCGTGCCGGGGCCGCGCATCATCGGGATCTCGCCGTCCATCTCGGGCTTGCCCTCGGCGTCGAGCTTGTAGATCGCGCGCAGCTGCGCGCGCGTCGCGTCGTTATCCCACTCGTACGTCTTCAGACCGTCCGCCTCGAGGTACGCCTTGTAGTCCTCGAGCACGTTCTCGGTCTCGGGCGTGTCGATGATCTTCGCCTCGACCGGCGAGACGTCCTTGCTGATCTCGGCGACGACGGTCTTGTCCGGCTCTTCGCGCTCGATCGTCGCCGCGAGCTTGACGAAGTAGTCCTCCTGCAGCCGGCTGCGCCGCGTGAGCAGCTCGCGCTGGGCGTTGAGCTGCGATTCGAAGTACAGCCCGACGCCGGCAAGGATCAAGAAGAGGTAGACGAAAACGTGTAACGCTTTGTTCATGGTTTTAAGTTTCCTTCTCAACTGTGATGGGAAAATGATACACCATTTTTCGTCATAAGGCAACTGTTTTTTGATACAATACGCGCGATGGTTTTTCAGGTCCTCAAGCAAGATGCACGCACGAAAGCCCGTCTGGGGCGGCTTTTGACCGCTCACGGCGCGGTCGAGACCCCTGTTTTCATGGATGTGGGCACGCTCGGCACGGTCAAGGCGCTGGAGCCGCGCGACCTCCTGGAGGCCCGCGCGCAAGTCATCCTCGGCAACACCTATCACCTCCTCCTGCGCCCCGGCGCGGACGTCATCGCGGCTGCCGGCGGCCTCCACCGCTTCATGGGATGGAACGGCCCCATCCTCACCGATTCGGGCGGCTTCCAGGTCTTTTCGCTCGCGAAGATGCGCAAGCTGACCGAGGAGGGCTGCCGCTTCAACTCGCATCTCGACGGCCACGAGTTCTTCCTCGGGCCGAAGGAGTCGATGGCGATGCAGCGCGTGCTGGCGAGCGACATCGCGATGGTCTTCGACGAATGCCTGCCGTACCCGTGCGACCGGGCGCGCGCGGCGAAGTCGGTCGAGCAGACGCTGCGCTGGGCGCGCGCCTCGAAGGACCAGCCGCACGCCGACGGCCAGCTCGTCTTCGGCATCGTGCAGGGCGGCGTCCACGACGACCTGCGCCGCCACTGTGCGGAGGAGCTCGTGAAGATCGGCTTCGACGGCTACGCGGTCGGCGGCGTGTCCGTCGGCGAGCCGGAGGCCTGCATGTACCAGGCCGTCGACGCCTCGGTGCCGTTCCTGCCGGAAGACGCGCCGCGCTACGTGATGGGGCTCGGCGTGATGCACCAGATGGCGGAGTGCGTCGCGCGCGGCATCGACATGTTCGACTGCGTGATCCCCACGCGCATCGCGCGCCACGGCACCGCGATCACGCGCCGCGGCAACGTCGCCATCAAGGCCGCGAAGTGGACGTACGATCAGTCGCCCGTGGAGGAAGGGTGCGACTGCTACTGCTGCCGCAACTTCACGCGCGCCTACGTGCGCCATCTGCTGGCCTGCAACGAGATCCTGGGGCTGCGGCTCCTGACGATCCACAACGTCACCGCCCTCAACCGCTTTATGGAGGAGATGCGCGCGGCGATCGCCGACGGCACCTTCTTCGATTGGAAAGAACAAGTCAAGAAAGATACAGTCCATGAACGAAACACCTGAAACGACCGCAACCGCCCTCCAGCCGACCGACGCGCCGGCCGCCGCCCCCCAGCCCCAGCCGTCCGGCTTCGGCATGATGGTGCCGATGCTCCTCATCCTCGCGATCTTCTACTTCATGATGATCCGTCCGCAGCAGCGCAAGGAGAAGGAGCGCCGGAAGATGATCGAGGAGTTGCGCGCGGGCGCGAAGATCATCTTCGCGGGCGGGCTCGTGGGCACCATCGTCGAGGCGACGGAGAAGACGTTCATCGTCGAGACCGTGAACGGCCAGATCGAGATCCTGCGCGGCTGCGTGAACGGCCTCGCCGGCGCCGACGCCGCCGCCGACGCCGCGAAGTGATCCATGTCCCTCGCACGGGGAAAATTCGGCATTGAATACTTTCCGTCCGGGCGCACGGACGAGTCTTCGCCTGCGCTCCGGTGGATCGTCGCCGCCGTTTTTCTCGTGATCGTCCTCTCGGCCGTCACCGCCGTCGTGCGCCGCGCCGTCGCGCCGCCGGAGGAAGGCGAGCCGCCGGCGGAACCCGCGCCGCGCGCGGCGGCCGTCACGCCCGCCGCGTCCGGCCCGGTCGCCGCGCCCGCCGCGCCGCCGTCCGTCGCGCCGCCCGCGCCGCCGCCCAGGGTCGAGGTGTCCAATTTCGACAACCGGCCGCAGAAGGTCAAGAACCTCCTGATGCGCCTTGACGCCGCGCGCGCGAAGGGCGACGCCGAGCTGGAGCTGTCGACGATCGAGCAGCTGCGCGCGTTGCCGGGCGATCCCGCCGCCGACCTCGAGGGCGAGCTCGCCGCGCGGCTCGGCGAACTCAACTTCACGCGCCTGTTCGTGGCGCGCTCGCCGCAGTGGGTCAAGGAGGTCGTCGTCAAGCCGGGCGAATCGGCGACGCGCATCGCGCGCCAGCACGGTTCGACGCTCGCGTCGCTCCGCCGGCTGAACGAGCCGGTGTCGGTCGATCAGATCCGCGTGGGGCAGAGGCTCCGCGTGATGAACCATCCGCGCTTCATCCTCGTCGTCCACAAGACGCTCCGCCACGCCGACCTGCAGCTGAACGGCAAGTTCTTCAAGCGCTATGCGCTGCGCGGCGAAACCGCCGCGGCGGCGGGCTTCTACGAGACGACGGACAACCTGCGCCGGTTCCTCGCCGAGCTGGGCGTGTGGTTCGACCGCGCCGACCGCGACGAGCTGGAGATGCTGCTGCCGCGCGCGACGCCGCTCACCGTTTCCGATTCCTGACCGGGGCCGGCGGCTGGAGCGCGTAGCCGACGCCGCGCAGGTTGACGATCGGGTTGGTGCCGCCGGCGAGGGCGAGTTTGCGGCGCAGGCTGTGGATCCTGTTCTCGATCATGTTGGACTTCCAGCTGCATTTCGTGTCCCACACGTTTTCCGCCAGCTCCGCGAGGGGCACGTACCGGTCGCTGTTGTGGATCAGGTATTCGAGCAGGTCGAACTCCCGCCGCGTCACGCTCAGGTTGATCCGCTTCCGGTACGCGATGCCGTTGCCGAGGTCGAGGATGATGTCGTGGAAGCAGAGCATCCGCCGCTTCGCCGACGGCTGCGCCGCCAGTTCCCTCGGCAGTTCGGCCGCGGGCGTCTCCGGCGCCGTCGCACGCCGCCGCCGCGACGGCTGCGCCGGCGGCACCGCCGGTTCGAGCACGGCGCAGATGCGCGCGCGCAGTTCGTTCAGCGGCAGGTCGCAGCCGGGGATGTCGATGATGATGATCTTCAAGGGCATGGCGGCGCTCCCGTCGTCACCACAGCGCGCGCTCCCACAGGAGCCGGAGGACGAAGTCGTTGACGAGGCGCGCGCCGGGCGCGCGCAGGCGTGTCTGCTCCGCCGCGCGTTCGTCGTCGTCGTCGAGCGGCAGGAACTCGTCGCGGTAGGCGAGGCAGAGCGGCCGCACGCGGCCGTAGACGGCGGTGAACGCCTCGTCGTCGACGCGGTCGGACGCGGCGATCACGCGCGTGACCGCGTTGGAGATGTCCGCGCGGTCGCCGAACGTCAGGCACCAGTCGAACAGCAGATACGCGGCGACGACGTCGTTGCTGTCGGCGGCCCGGCGCAGCGCCGCGCGTTCGTAGACGTTCGTGAACGCGCCGGCGGCCCAGTCGTTCGTCACGGCGGGGTAGGTGTCGGCGCAGGGCGTGGCGCGCGCGGCGGACAGGGCGGCGGCCAGCGCGGCGAGGGCGAGCGGATGTTTCATCGGTTGTCGTCTCCTTCTTCTTCTGTTTCGTTTTCGTCGTCGTCCGCGTCGTCTTCCAGGAGGAAGCCGGGCGAGAGGAAGACGCGGTTGGGATCGCGGTCGGTGTCGTTGAAGAATCGCGCGGCGCAATGGTTGTCGGCCGGCGCGGGGTTGGGCCACAGCTGCCGCGTCTTGATGTCGGCGAGCGGCCAGGCGTTCGTCGCGAAGAGGGCGGTCCGCGCCGTGAAGTCCGCGCCCGCGGCGACGTCCACCCCGGCCGCCCAGCTCAGGGACGCCGTCGCGTCGTTCGCGGTGCCGAAGAGCTGCGAGAGCCACTGGGAGAGGTGCCAGATGCCGAGCCGTTCGCACGCATAGGCGACGAGGAAGTTGCTCGCCTTGGCGACGCGCACGCTCACGCCGTGCCACGTCGCGACCGCGCCCTGCCCCGAGTCGTCGTCGATCTGGTTGTAGACCCAGACCGTCGGCCGTTCGGCGCTGTCCGCGCGCCCGCGGTAGTCTCCCTGTCCGAACGCGACGAGGTTGGCGTAGCCCCAGAACGGCCATTGGCGCGCGAGGCGTCCGGAGCGGGCCTGGAGCCGGGCGACGGCGCGGTCGGCGGCGGCGAGATCGGCCGCGATCACGTCGTCCAGGCTGGCGCCGCCGAGCGGCAGCACGAGCGTCCCCTCGGTCGCGGGCGCGCCGTCGCAGGTCGCGCGCACGCGGACGATGCCGCCGGCGCGCGGGTTGACGAACTGCGCGCTGAGGCCGCCGCCGGGGACGAGCGCGCCCGACGCGCAGGTGTTCTCGAGGAGCTCCCAGTCGGCCACGGCGTTCGTCACGGCGGGCGCGAGCACGAGCGCGAGGTCGACCGCGAAGTCCGCGACGCTGAAGTCGTTCGTGCGCGCGACGTGGTGGAAGGGAATGACGAGGTGGCGGTCGGGGTTCGGGCTGTTCGTGACCGAGAAGGGGCTCGCAACGCCGCCCGGGAACGGCGGCGGGCAGGCGCTGTCGCCCGCGACGGCGGAGGTCATGTCGAGACGGACGACTTCCGCGACCGTCAGCGTCTGCGTCGTCGCGTAGATCGCGCCGTCCAGCTCGAGGCGCAGCTCGAAGGCGACGTCGCCGGCCGTGGCGCTCGCCGCCGCGCCCCGGACGACCCACGCGCATGCGTTGCTTTCGACGACGGTCAGCCTGTCCGCGCCGGACAGGCACGCGAGCGTCAGCGTCGCGTTTGTCTCGCACGGCGGATGGAACGCGCCCGCGACGGTGTGGCTGTTGCCGTCCTTGACGAGCAGCGGCGGTGCGTCGAGCGCGAACCAGGCGTTCGGATCTGTCTTGTTCGCCTCCTGGCAGAGGCAGGCGACATCGTCGACGAACGACCGCGTGTAGCCTTCCCACGTCACGTCGAACGTGAGCGGATGCGCGAAGCCGGCGCAGGTGCAGGCGGCCGGACAGCGCCACGTCAGCGTGACGAGGTCGAAGCTGCCGGGACAGCACCCGCCCCGGGCCGCCGTGAGGCGCGCGCCGACGGCCGGCACGGTCGCGAAGGCGAAGTCGGGCGCGGTGCCCGTGAGCGAACAGGCGAGCGGATGCGTCGCCGTGAAGCGGCGCGTCGACGCGGGCGGCGGATCGGGGCAGATGATGGTTTCCGGCGCGGACGACGCCAGGCCGGCGAGCGGCGCGGTGGATTCGATCCGGTACGACGCGCCGACGAGGAGCGGCACGCGGCAGGTCTGGCCGGGCCGGGCGATGACGAAGAGGTCGCCGAGGTCGCTCGCCCCGTCGCAGATGAACGCGACGTGCGCGCCGTCGTCGCCGGCGGTGAACGTCAGCCAGTCGTAGGCGTCGGCGCAGACGCCCGCGTGCCACGTCACGTCGATCGTGCCGTTCGTTCCGTCCTGCGCCGCGAGCACGCCCGCGCAGTTGGCGTTGAGCCACGCGACGCCGGTGCCGAACGCATTGCCGTCCGAGACGGTCGGCGCGGGATCGATCGCGTTGGCCAGCCCGTCGCCGTCCCAGTCGGCGGGATCGAGGCGGGCATAGGCGCATTCGACGTCGCCGGCGCGGGTGATGAAGTCGCCGTTCGCGAAGAGCTCGATCTGCGCGGTCGCGTTCGTGCCGGCCGCGTCGCCCGTCAGGAAGGAGGACCACGTGATCGTCGGGTGGCCGTCGTCGGCGTCGCGGGCGACGGTCAGCGCGCTGACGCCCGGCACCGCCGCGCAGGCGTCCGTCCCGTCCACGCGGATTTCGCGCCCGGGTTCGCGCGGCCGGGGCCGGAGCCGCGCATCGGGCGAGAGGAAGACGAGCGAATGGCGCGCATCGTCGGCGCCGAGCGGAAAGGCGAAGGGCGAGAGATCCAGCCACCGCCAGTCGTCGCGCGCGCCGTGGACGTGCCAGTTGCCGACGGTCGTTGCGTTCGTCGCGACCGCCGGCGCGGCCGCGTTGGGGATGACGGCGACGAGCCGGTAGCCGCGTGCGATGTCGTCGGGCGAGACGGGATTGTCGT